>JACCDX010982250.1_pt1 | contig 60890 bp, 62 predicted proteins | sample 7449681 | NCBI WGS metagenome assembly JACCDX01 (sample SAMN15323450, study PRJNA562643) | freshwater metagenome | isolation source: river surface water | place: USA:Blue River Watershed | collected 2017-08-18
ACAGAAAGTATATCACGCGTGGTGATATCAGTACGCCTGTCCTGTGGAGAAAGTTGACAGAGAGTTGTCCTATTGTAAGGTGAGCCTACCTGATAGGTGTCAGGTGTGTTCTTCTCCATCTAAGGCCATAGGCCAGGAGGTCTGTATGAATGTTCAGCAAACACTCGGCGCGCTCGTGCCACCCACACCCTACCGTGACTGGCTTGTCGTGGGAGACATGATCCCCCATACCACGTTCAGAATTACCGGATTTGGGTTGAAATACCTCCCGCTAGAGGGTTGGACATTCAAACACGCGGGTGTCTATATCGACTTTTGCCTCGCCCAAGTCCACAACATTGCCAATGGATGCACCCAGAGCGTGCAACTCAGCAAAGACATGCTCAGGGGGACCAGATATGAACCACTCCATGAAACCATCGACGCCTACTTGTGTCGGGTGAGTGATTTGCCGTCCACGTTTGTGCTTCCTGGAGATCTTGTCCAAGAAGAAGGTGGCCCGAGGCTCCTTGTCCGCAAGGTCGCATATGCAGAACAGGACATCCTGTCCCAATATCCGCCCATTTGGTGTGACGAGGAGTGCCCATCTGGCATATGGGTGCCCTGTACCAAGTCTCACACGCAGTCCATGCATAAACTCCGGGTGATTGAACGAGGCAATCTTTTTCGATTTACCTATGGGCAACCCATCAATGTATCGAGCTTAGAAGAAGAAGCGCACTTCTACCAAGAACTGGGCTTCTCTCACAAAGTGACGCACGCAAACGGCTCGGATACGTGCACCATTGCGGAGGCCATCGCCTTACTCGAAAACGGTAGTGCGTCGGATATCAAAATTACCGACAAGAAACGTGCCCTGTGTACGGTCATAGTCTATGACGTGCCCGGCGACTTCTCGAAGCGTCTGCGCGACGATACCCTCCGTCGATTCGGTATCAGAATCTAAATACACACCCCACCTAATGGGGTGTTTTTGTCCTTGAAAAACAAGGGGCTGTGCTATACTAGTGGCATACTAATGCACAATATTATGGAACAAGAATACGATTTTATTGCGGTGGGCGACACAGTGACCGACGCCTTTATCCGTATCCAAAAAGCATCGGTCACCCACACCGAAGAAGCAGATGGTGCTATTGAGGAGAAGCTCTGCTTCGAGAACGGCGCCAAGATTCCCTACGAGTTTGCCAAGGTGATTGCCGGCGTCGGCAACTCCGCCAATGCGGCAGTTTCCGCGGCACGCCTCGGACTGCGTTCTGCGTTTGTCTCGGACGTCGGTAACGATGCTCAAGGGCGCGAAATTATCGCCGCACTCGAAAAGAATGGCGTTGCGACGGGATACATCCGCCCACACAACGACAAAGTCTCGAACTATCACTATGTGCTGTGGCACAATGCAGAACGCACCATTCTGATTAAGCATGAGGAGTATCCATACAAACTCCCCGACATGGGAAATCCCAAGTGGCTCTACTTCAGCTCTGTGGGCGAAAACTCTCTCCCCTACCACGCAGAGATTGCGGACTATCTCAAAACGCACCCAGATGTAAAGCTCGCATTTCAGCCTGGAACTTTCCAGATTAAACTCGGAGCAGAAACACTCAAGGATTTGTATGCCGATACCGAAATCTTCTTCTGCAACGTCGAAGAAGCACGCCTGATTCTCAAATCCACAGAACAAAACCCCGCAAAGCTTCCTCAGATGATGTCTGCACTTGGCCCCAAGATTTCCGTCATCACCGACGGCCCGAAGGGAGCCTATGCATATGATAGCTATACGGGAAAGACCTACTTCATGCCTCCCTACCCCGACCCAAAGCCTCCATACGAGCGCACTGGCGCAGGAGACTCGTGTGCGTCGACCATTACTGTGGCACTTGCTCTCGGGCTTCCCCTCGAGACTGCACTTCAGTGGGGACCGATCAACTCCATGTCGGTCGTGCAGTACGTGGGCGCGCAAGAAGGACTCCTCACTCGCGAGGCGCTCGAAACATATTTGGCAAACCGCCCACAGGATTATGTGGCACAAGAAGTCGCAATCTAGGACCTGTATCACATCCACAAAAAACACCCCGCTCTATGCGGGGTGTGTGCTATGCTACAGCGCAAATGCGGGTCGCATTGCGTAGTTAATGAATCGCTGACTGAAAGACACGGGACTCACACACAAGCCCCCTGTCACTCCATACCCAACTGCAGGAATGCACCGAGAACGTGAATCATCCCATGTACCGGTACAGAGTACACCCAATCCAGGATGTTCCTTGTGCGTCGTGGATTCCATCACCAATGAGTAATGCTGGATGAGCAATTCTTCAAGCAGAGTCACCCCGCGGGTATGATCTCCATCCACCTCCTGAGCGCTATGACCGAAGTTTGCTTCAGGCGCAAATGGGGAGCGCCCCACCCACACTGCGTAAGCCTCACGAGGAGTGCGCATACTCATCGGGAATCGCATCGACAATTGCGCACTAGTGTAGACGCCCTCGCCCATGTTTTGTCGACGCAACTGTGCACCGAGGCACTCTCGCACTCCATCCTGCGTGGCGTGAGGAGGCACAAACACCAGCATGTGCTCCCCAGGTGGACGAGGTGGCACAGGGACACACGAAAAATCAACCGACCAGTGATATGCGTGGTCATAAAAGTCCTGCCAGGACTGACGCTCACCGAGATACTCTCGCTGTAGCGGGTGCACCCAAGGTGGCGCACGCAACACAGAAGTCACACTCCTGCGCGCCAGATCACGAAGCTGGCGCCCACTGGTAAGGAGAGACTGAGCCTCAGCAAAGGTGGCAATCTCGAAATATTCCTGGAGTGCCCGTGCGGTCGCTGCGTGGAGATGCCCACTCAACTCAACCATCTGAGGTGAAGTCATCGGGCGGTCTGTTTCATTTGACATGATTCATTCCTCACAAAGAACTGCTCTCCTTCGATGCCGGAGAGAATGGCGGGTTCAGTATTTCACGCGAAAGAGGAAAGTCAATACTATACAAATGGCTGGACCCATCGCGCTGGCTCACTCGGACCGAGTCTCTCCCATAGCAATAGGAGCACTACAGCCATGGCAAATCCAAATGCCAAAAGTACTGCTCCAGCTGAAATATCTTTACTTCGCCCTATGGTGGCATGTTGTTCAGGGTGAAGTTTGTCGAGCATTGTCTCAAAAGCGGTGTTCACTAATTCCACAATGAGGATCAAGAAGTATGACAGCACAAAGAGGGCCAATTCCCACGGAGCGAAAGGAAAAAGAAACCACCCCAACAAGAGATACATAGGTAATCCCGCATGGACCTCTAATCGAAAGCTGTGGTCTGCGCGGTATGCATGAAGTAATCCATGAAGCCCATATCGCGTACTCTGATATATTTTTTTAATAGCATGCATCATAAAGGTTTTTTGGCGTCACACAGATGAAGGCGGTTACGAATTGAGCGGGTCAATCATAGTAGACTGGATATGCTCAGACTTGGTCATCACCTGAGAACCGTAGGTGGCAGCCCAGCTCGACTGACTACACTTGCGCCCCGAGAAATAGCGACATGCGGCATCACGCTCAGCACTATAAGAACCGGGTTTTGCTCCGAGATCAGTGAGATACATCCCTGCTGCCATAAATGCGTCTCGCGCATTCCATGGATCAGCAGCATCGGTACCTAATGCTGCGGTAATGCGATCCTCAAAAAGCACCCACGTCGAGGGGATAAATTGCGCCGCACCCATCGCACCTCCCCACCCCACTTCTTGTGGACACGACACACGCGTCTCAAATGGATCTTTTCCTAGCGCAGCCGTAATCTTGAGAAAATGCGGGACATCACGAGTAGGATTCATCACCTTCTGAAAAACGGTACCGCTCTTTGCCCCCACGCCTGCACCAGTGGTGGTGTTCTTTAAAATACAAGAACCCTGATTCTTCCCAAAACTCGATTCCTGCATAAACACCGCCAAGAGAAATGCAGGGCGAATCCCCGTCTTGGCAGATACTGCTACCGCATAATCATAGGCTTTTCCAAATGGAATCTCTCCGGAGTCGCGAAGAGCAAAAAGTGCAGCACGAATTTCCGCGGCTCGCTTTTTTCGATCAGCAAGTACCTTGGAGTATTCTTTCTCCTTATTTTTCGTAATCGAAAGCAATTGCTTCTTTTCTGCCTCATTCTTTTCTACTAATTTCTTATTCCGCTCGAGTTCAGCCTTTGCATCAGCCTCTGCTTGCTGTCGCGCTTCGAGTGCCTCCTGCGCTGCTTCGTTTTCTTCTTTTGCACTCTTTAGCGCTTCAGCAGAATTTTTGAGCCCCGCACGAATCGCATCAAACGAATCAAGGTCTTGAAAGAACGCAGACAAATCTTCTCCAGACAAGAGCATTTCAGCAAAGGTGGCTTGATCGAGTTCGTTGGTCTTGCGCACCAGCTGTGCCAAGGACTGTTTTTCTCGTTCGATACGTTGCGCAATACTTCGGACCGTGCGCGCTTTATCCGCAATACCGTCTCCCAGTCTCGCAATCTGAAGATTCTTCGCTTTAATATTCAGATTCGCTTTATTGATATTGGCATTGAGAAGCTTGATGTCTCGATCCAAGCTCTGTCCTTCACCCTTCAGTGTGGTGATGGTATTTCCCAGCCCTGCGATTTCCTGGTTGATGGTGTCGAGCTCAGACTGGAGTTGAGCTTCCTTGGTGGGTGTCGTTTGCGCATATACAGCATAAGGAAGAGCGAGCATACCCCAAACTACACCCACGAGAGTGAGGGCAGACACAAACACTGCTCCATATCGCTGATGGGACAACATATATACGTACAACCAGTATAATCAATTTTTGTGACACAAGAAAGACCACCACACAGTGTGTGGTGGTCTCGGACTACAGATGAGTCGCTTATGCGGGCTCCTCTGCGTCTTCCTTCTTGCCCTTCTTTTCCACTTCGATTGCGGACATATCGATGGTGGTGGGAGCGGCATCAGATTCTTCCTGCTGACCACTCACATTCGCAATCACCTCACTGGCAGCAACCATGGCGCGCACGCCTTCGGGGAGCTTCATATCACCAACGGTGATGTGACTTCCAATCGCGGTCAACTGTGACAGATCGACAGTGAGATGAGATGGGAGCTTTCCGGGGAGAGACTCCACGCGAAGCTCGTGCATGACCTTGAGCACGACACCACCTACCTTCTCGGCAGGAGCAGTTCCAACAAACTCCAAAGGTACATCAACTTCAATCTTGTGATCTTTGGCAACCACATAGAAGTCTACGTGAATAGGCTCACCGACCACTGGGTCGAGGTCCACATCATGAATGAGTGCATCAAGTGGCTTACCATCCACAGAAAGACTGATAATAGTCGACTCTCCTGCCGCCTTGTATGCCTTCATAAAGGCAATGGCGTTGACGGAAATAGAGGTGGACGGGTGAGCAGCTCCGTAAAAGACCGCCGGGATGTTGCCTCCCCGTCGGATCATCTTCGGATTTACTTTCACGTCGCGAACAGTTGCAGATAACGTTATCATAATCGCAAAAACTACCGGATAATGGTGACACACTACCACGCACACGAGCAAAACACAACCCTCACGCTTCCACCTAAAGAGTGCATGCTTCGTGCTATACTTTTTCTATGAAATACGCCTCGATGGGTGGTCTCACCTTACTCATACTTATTGGAGGGTTTGTCGCATGGCGCATATACGGCGACCCCAAACATACCCCGGTGTCCCCGCCTCCTTTGGCTACGCCAAGTGCCCTCACGCACGGCTGGCATGAAGTTCCTGTCATCACCTACGAAGAAACACGAGAAACAGTCGCGGCGCTTCGCTATACATGGAACCTCTCGTACCCTGTAGTGCACCTCACCAGTCACCCCAAGGAGGCCCGGGCGACCAATGATATGATTCGCACGTTTACACTCGACCAAGTTGATGCATTCAGAAAGAGCGCCGAGCCCGAAGCCGATCTTCCAGCATCACAAGATGGGGCAAGTGATTTTGCCCTCCGTGCTCAGACACTGCTTGCATCGCCCACCCATGTCGTATTTCGCTTCGATGGTGCAGAATTTTATTCTGGCGCGGCGCATCCCAACCACTACACCCGCATCCTCACGATTGATATGGAGCAGGGTATGATATTGGACTCCATGAACATCTTTTCGTCATCATCTGTCGCACTCCCGTGGCTTTCTGATACCGCTCGACGCGTGCTCAAGGATCGCTTCCTCGATGATGGGGACACCTACACCCACATGACACTACCGGGCACCATGCCTGTAGAGCAAAATTTTCGCACGATTGGATTGCGCGCAGATGGTATCGTGCTTATTTTTGACCCCTATCACGTCGCCCCATATGCACGCGGTCCTCAGGAAGTCTTTATTCCAACTGCCGAAGTCGAAGCATTGCTTCACCCCCGCATCCTCAAAGCCATGCGCGACGCGGAAACGCAAATTGTCCATGCGACGATGGACATATCGAATACTCCGTAGCGCTGATTGACAGGGCAAAGTGTGAGTGTCAATATGAACGCAGAGTTCCTGAGACATCACCCATGCGACGTCTACTTATCGTACACCCTCATACCACATACGACACCGCACACCTGACCCAAGGCCCCATACAGAGTATCGCAAGTGACTACGAAGAAAGAGACACGCTCATCATACTCGCACCGGAAGAATCTGATGCGCTCACGTATCTGGGCAAGCCCGATTTTCGTGGTCAATTTGGACAACATCGTCTGGGGAATGTTCCACTCCGCATGCGTGGGGCGCTCACTGACGGTGTCACACATCTCACCATTATTGGCCATACGGGGTGCTACTGCCACCACACTGCCTTTGAGGACGTCCTAGAGCAAGTGGCGCGAGTCGGGAGTCATTCCTATCACATCCACTTACCCGCCTCCGCGATCTCTCGTCCGGTGTGTGATGACGGCACCTCGATGAAGACCGCCATCGACGAACGTGTGGCTGGGCGTGCATTCGCCCCTCCACCAGGATATCCGGAGTATCGCGTCGCACCATGTCACCCACGGCGAGCTCATGACACGCATTGGCAATTTCTGGACTATCTCAGGGTCGCCAAGTTTCGAGCACAAGAAGGACGATTTACCCTCACGGTATGCATTGATGACGGAACCATGCACCCCATAGGAGAAGGCACCACCCAGCTCACGATTTCGATTGCATCGACATAGTACATCCACCTCGCCCATCGGGCGAGGTGTTCAATTACCCTAGCGGTACTCATGCAGATATCTGGCAAGATCCGACACGCGACCACGGGCATCGAGCACAATACCTTCTGCTTTATACAACGCGAGCCGTGTGTCCCGCACGGTATCATCCGCCCATATCGTCCCGTCCGCATACACAATACGATGAAATGGAATCTTGGCACGCACCTGCTTTGGTGCGCGCGCAAGCATGGAAGTCACACTCTGCGCTGCCATAGCGCCACCACCAGCAGCCCGCGCAATACGCCCGTATGTGGTGACTTTTCCTCGAGGAATTGCACACGCAAGCGCAATCACCCGTTCACGAAATGCGCTCATGCTAGTCGAGTGCAAAGGTGGCACGCACCGTCACCATCACCTCCTTTTCCATACTGGAAGTATCGTATGTGCCATAATCAGAGACGTCCACGCCACCCTTAGGTAACACCTGAACAACACCAGACGCAGACGAGCGCAATGCACCTACCTCGCGCCCGCTTTCTGATGCAATGGCTGTGGCGCGAGCTTTGGCGTCGGCAATCGCCTGAGAAAGGAGCAGAACGCGGGTTTCATCGAGTTTGCGATAAGTCAGCTCAAGACCATTCATCGCCACGGTATATCCCGCTCCAGAAAATGTGCCAATAGCATTAGCAAGTTCCTGCATCTGTGCCACATCCTCACTGCGCACAATCACCTGACGCGTGACGGAGTAGCCAGTCATCACTGGTCCCGACTGGGGAGGATAGTAATAATTGGGATTAGACATTCCTGCTGGAATTTCGACATCGGTGTACCCGCGATCCTTTAGGACTCCCACGATGCGCGCAGTTGCAGTGTCGAGCAAGCGAAAACCTGTTGCTTGGTCATCAAGCCCTGTTTTTGTTTCGAGTGTCACCACCAGACGCCCAAAATCTGCCGTCACCGCAGTACGAGCACTTCCCGTCACCGCGACTGTGTCTGAGGCAGTCTTGATATGATATGCCGTGAGACCTCCGATGCCCCCAAGCGCCATCAAAGAGAAACCAAGAATGGTGGCTCCTGCAACGACTGGCTGTGCGTAATCAAAAAGTTTTGTCCATGACATATCCTCAGTACTATGAATATGTCTGTATGATAACAAAGGCTGTGCATCACCGCTACTTCGGGCGCATATGTTTCCCGAACCGCACAATTCCATCATAAATAGGGATAAGCTCCCGCCCCACCGCAGTGAGTTCGTAGGTCACAGAGAGCCCGTCAATGGTATCCTCCCGACGCACCAAAACCCCGACTGCTTCGAGCGTCTTGAGGCGCGCGGTCAGCGTAGCAGAATTGATGCCGAGTTCCTGTGCCAACACACCAAAACGACGCTCTTGGTGTCTAAGCGCATTAACAATCCGCAAGCTCCAGCGGTCACCAAAAAGCTTAAAGAGGCTGGCGCATACAGTATTGTCTTCTGATGTACGAGTCCCCCGTGTGATAGGCCGTGTTGTCCCCATTGCTTTAAAAACTAAAGTAGTTTATGATATAAAGTATTAATACTCTAGCATGCACCATATGGAAACACAATCATGGAACACCCCCGCAAACGCCGAGCGTCTCGAGCGTACCACCGCCGCCCTTACTGCAAACGGATTTCTTCCCACCGTCGTCCACACTAAAGCAGAAGCTCTCGCATATATCACTCAGCTTATTCCTCCAGGAGCAAGCGTGATGGAAGGCTCCTCACGCACCCTCGATGAGATAGGGTTTATTGACTACCTCAAAAAAGGTGAACACGGTTGGAACAACATTCATGCCAACATCTTAGCAGAAACCGACGAAGCCAAGCAGGCGCAACTCCGAAAAGAATCTGTTCTGTCCGAATATTATCTTGGTAGCGCTCATGCCGTAACAGAAACAGGAGAATTACTTATTGTCTCGAATACCGGAAGTCAGCTCCCCCACTTGGTCTACACCTCGAAGCACATCATCTTGGTAGTGGGAACTCAGAAAATTGTTTCTGATTTACCCGCGGCATTTGAGCGTCTCAATACGCACATCATGCCTCTGGAAGATGCCCGTATTATGCAAGTCTATGGCTCACACACCCTCCACGCCAAAAGCCTCATCCTGCACAAGGAGAACGCGTATCAGGGACGCAGTGTCCACGTGGTGCTGGTGACAGAAGCACTGGGATACTAATTTGGGTGCTCTGTGCATCACCACACCCGCCCAAAAGGCGGGTGTGTCATATGCCATGATGTATCACTGTCCCACTCTTGCGCGAGGTGTCGGAAAGGAGCGCAATGACCTCTACTGCAGCACCTTGGGGTGTATTGATACGCGAAGGAGGTATGTGTGTAGAAATGTGTTGTCGAATCTCCTCGGTCATCCAACCCGTATCAGTGGGGCCTGGATCATAGGCAAAGACACGCACTCGATGGGGTGCACACACGGGTGCTAACTGCATTGTCAACATATCCACACTTGCTTTGGTCATGGTGTATGCGAGTTCGTCGGGCATCGGACCGAGCGCTTGTCCTGAGGTCATATTGACCACCACCCCCGGCTTGGCACGATTGCGCAAAAACTCCTGTATGAGCATGGTCGTAGCGCGCACATTCACGGCATAGTGCTCGTCTAGTGTCGCACTAGAAAGTGAGGCAAACGGTTCAGTCTTGGAATACGCCGCATTATTGATGAGATAATCTGGCATGCCACACTCCTCCTGTATGCGCGCAAAGAGTATTGCGGGCGCATCAGCGGAGGAGAGGTCCATTGGATAGCCACGCACCACGACTCCAGTATGTTCTGCCACATCAACAAAACTACTCGGGTCATCTAGATCCTGAGGGAACAGCGCCTGATCATAGGCACGATGGTACGTATAGGCCACATGCACACCCTGCTTTACCAGCTCTTGCACCAAGGCAAAGCCGATACCCCTGCGTCGCCCAACACCAGTCACGAGAGCGGTCAAACCAGAAAGCGAAGCGTATTGCATCACCCCATCATACAAAACTCATGGAGTTTTGCCCATCAACGAAATACCACTTCAGACAAAAATAAAGGGCCCCCAACAAGTGAGGGGCCTTTAAAATATCAGAAGCAAGCTTCCGATACATCAACTCTACACCTAGGGGAAAAAGTATGCAAGTGTGGGGTGTGGATAACTCAATCGCGCAAATGAGGCACCAAGCCCGGCACAGTGGGGTCATACCTCATACGGTGGGTCACGCCAATATGGGGAGGAACGGAGAATGGCTCCCCTTCTGCGCGCACAGCCACATGGAACAATACTTCTGGACCTTCCGAGGTCGTGGACTGTGGAGCAATACGATCTCCCAAAAAGTATGCTGTCGTGCCCTGCCACCCCGATGGAGTACCAAGTGCAAGAGCGGCGTAATAAAAGGTACCTGAGCCACCTTGATCTTGGGTCATCACAAATACGTGATCCATGATACCATCGGCATTCACATCCAAAGTGGCAGGGTTGCCGAAGTATCGCGTGGTCATCATACTCTCACTGTGCAACATTGGCTGAATCGATACTCCATCATGGAGAGTAACAGGAATGTTCTCGATGGTATACGTGGCAAAACGATACCCAAGGGGATCAAGAGCAGGGGTGGATACGCGAGGCATATCGTGTGATGAATGATGCTCGAGACCTTGCCACCATGACCACAGGGATAGCGTTCCGATTGAGAAAAACAGTGCGACGCTCCACCAGCGCACGGGGCGCTCTGCACCAGGCACCGACGCATCCGGCTCTTTAGACATGGGATTCCAGTGCCTCAGCATACCGCTTGGCAGAGGCTAAGATAGCACTCCATCCGCCTTCTTGGAGCTCTCGCGAATTCTCCCCTTCTGCCTCAAAGGCCGTCGTCACCTCGACACCACCCTCCACATCACGCAGAGTCACTTGAGCCTGGCGTCCATCATCCATGGTATAGGCGTACAACTCCTCTGGTGTGACTGCCGTATAAGTCCCTCCAAAATCAAACCCCATACTCCCATCACGCGCTTCCATCCGTGAAGAAAAACGACCACCCACACGCACGTCATTCTCTGCATGAGGACAACACCAATCGTCCGAAGCGTGATTCCACTTTACGATGTGCTCAGGGCGCGTGAGCACTTCCCACGCACGGGCCCGTGTGGTGGTAAAAATATGCGCCACAGTAATTGGATTGTTCATATGGGAGAATAATGAATAATAGAGTGTCATTGTCCCACGTTCCTGGAGTGAAAGCAAAGTGCGAGATTGGGGCTTGAAAGAATTCCTAAATTGCTTATACTGGAGCGACCATATCCCTGTGAGCGATATGGTAACCCTTGCGGGTTCGTCTAATGGTAGGACACCGCCCTCTGGAGGCGATTATTGGGGTTCGAGTCCCTGACCCGCAGCAAAAGGAGCTTTGCGATTTTTTCTGCGGGGAGGAAGTGCTCAGTAGCACTTCCGTCAGGGACTCGAAAGGCGCAGTCATGCTTTTCCAGCAGAAAAAGCAGACGAGCCGGGGTCGAGAAATTTTACGAGCGACGGCGAGTAAAATATTCGTGACCAAACCTGACCCGTCGCCAGCTTGAGATAGGTTCGGATGGCCGAGAGGCACAAGAAAAAGCGCCCCAAAGTGTGGGGCGCGCGTGTTATCGTGATAGAGAAGGGCGTTACACCCATTCAGTCCCGTTGAGTTCAGAGGGCGTGAAAACCCACCTCCCGCCACCTGCAACCAAGTTGTTTACCGAACTGATGGCGGACTCAACGGCGTCCGCGTACGCGGGATTGAGGAGGGTGCAGCTGACACCCGCCCCCTTTGCTGCGCCTTGCATGAATGGGACGATTGAACTCGGCTCCGTCACGATCTCCGCCACCTTCATCCTACGCGGCCGCTTGACGAGTCCCCAGAGTGTACTCTCCGTGCCATTTTCGAGATAGATGAGATGGCGGCAAAACTCACCTTCCTTGAACATCACGAACCCATGTTTCAGACCATGTTTCTGGAGTTGACTGTTGAGAGTCTCGTTGTATTCATCGAATAGTAGCATTTGTGTCTCCTGGTGTTGGGAAGAAACCTGTCTAGATTATTACATAAATATAAACAAAAGTCAATAATTATGCATTTTTTTGCTTAACTTTCATTGCTTAGCAAATACAACTCCCACCGAGTCCCATTGATTGAAGAGGTGAAGGGGATGCTAGAATACCCCTACAAGGTCTCACAAGGTAATTTCCGCGACCGAGTCAGCCAGCTAGACACAATATACCCCAGAGCGAGAGCTTTGGGGGTTATTGTTATCTTTGTCGGTCAGAGACTCGAAAGGCGCAGTCATGCTTTTCCAGCAGAAAAAGCAGACGAGCCGGGGTCGAGAAATTTTACGAGCGACGGCGAGAAAATATTCGTGACCGAACCTGACTCAGAGCAGTCGACACGGCTTCGAATAACAGAATGGGATGACATGCTCAATATCCTTGCAAGCCGAGGTCTATCACCCCTCTTCAATCGGTCCCGATTTCCCGCTCTCAACTTATGCACGGACTATAATTTATGGCGGTAAAATGAGATAATCCACATACACTCATGACGTACTATAACACCACACTCGTTGTTGTTCTTGCATTCTTGTTTTGTTTCCCCTCCCCCTTGTTTGCCCACCAACCGCGACTCACAGAAAGCAGACTCACCCCCGTGTCAGATCCGGAAATTTCTCAAGTGTATTACGGCAAACTCACTGGCGAACCAGATGTCTATGTGATAGACATCACAGAATCATTCAATCTCTATGTCAATGTCCTCGTACCTGATATTGATGGACAGAAAAAGGATGTCTCGGCAGTTATCCTGAAGGACACATCAGAAAAGCGGGACATGGCGAGCTGGTCGCAAGTCGCTCTCCTTGAAGGCATCACCCATGAATGGGAAAAGTATTACGAACCCTTTGGGGCTGACACCTATTGGAGGGGGCCGGAGTACCAGGCGCGGGTCGAAGCGGGTCGATATGAGATTCGCATATGGAGTAGTAATAACGACAGCAAATACTCGCTCGCCATAGGTGAGATTGAGAAGTTTAATGGGACGGAAGCAATACATGCGATGACGATGATCCCAGCATTAAAAAGAAATTTTTTTGAAACATCTTCCATAAGTTTCATCAAATCCCCCTTCGGGTGGATGCTGATTCTGGCAATGTACCTCCTTGCTGGTATTGTTGGTCTCATTTATCGCGGGATTTTAAAAAAATTTGCTGAGAACTCTCCGAGAGGGTCTGCTCGAAACATCGGCAGCAAGGACCGTGTGCTCCGTCTTGCACTAGGTGTAGGATTACTCGTATGGGCTATCACCACCACCTGGAACCCTATACTCCTCTTCTTCTCCGGCTTCTGCTTTTTTGAGTCTGCCTTTAGCTGGTGTGGCCTCTACGCCGCGCTAGGTAAAAGTACGTGTCCAGTTAATTCAATCATATGAACGAAAACATACTCTACTCACAACTGATAAAACCCACTTGGGCCCCGCCGAGTTGGGTGTTTGGTCCGGTGTGGACAGTGCTCTATGCGATTATTGCAGTATCTTTCGGCGCGGTGTTTTACAAAGCATTCACAAAGCAGATTCCCTTGATGGTGGCGTTGCCGTTTGCACTCAATCTGGTGTTTAATCTTGCTTTTACACCCATACAATTTCGCTTGGTCAATAATTTCCTTGCATCAATCGATATCTTACTGGTCGTCGGGACACTCGCGTGGGCGCTATACGCGATATGGTACGCCGTCCCAGAGCTCCGCTGGGTGGTTTATGTCAATATCCCGTATCTGCTTTGGGGTACTTTTGCGACATGCGTCCAACTCACGATTACCTACTTGAATTGGAAGTAATATATTCACCTGATGCATCTGCCCTTGTGTGCACTACGTACTCCTGCTTCACATGAAGATATGTCCGAGCAACTCGTGCCAGATCCTCGGGGGTTATCTGTCGTATCCGTTCTCGCCAAGTGTCTGGATGATATGTGCCAGAAAACAAGAGTGCTTCTGAGGCCTCGTACATCCGCGCATAGGATGTTTCCATCTGCATCACTCGCGATTTCAACATTTTTGATTGAACAAAATGAAATTGCTCTGGAGTGATCTGCCCCTCTGCAATCTGCGCCACAATTTCATGTATCACCTGAAGAACCTTATCGACATATGCATGAGGGACACTCGTTTCAATCTCAAGTACTCCTGCCAAACCAGCGCTATGCTGAGTAACACTGACATCGTACACCCACCCTAACCCCTGTCTCAAGCGATCAATAAGAAGAGATGAACGCCCCCCACCTAATAACTCGGCCAGCATACACAAAGGAAGATTGTCTGAATGTGTAAGGGAAACGGTGTGGTATCCAAGTGCCATGTAAGACTCAGGCACTTGCGGATATGGAAGAGTCATGGTGCGTTCATGTTGCTCTAAAAAGGCAAGTTTCCCCGTTCGTCGCAGAGATGCACCCTGAGGCAAACAAAGATGTCGAGTGATTTCCTTCAATGCCGCATCCACATCAAAATCGCCTGCAATAGAAAGCACGGCATTTTGCGCTAAGACGTGACGCTCTAAAAAAGCGCGAACTTCAGAGCTCGTATACGTTGTGCGTGCTGGGCGTGTGCCAAGGATAGGGTGCCCCAGCGCATCTCCTGTATACATGAATTCATGAAGCCGTGAGGCAACGTACTCTCCGGGACGAGATTCCTTTCTATGCATCTCTGACTCCACGGCACCACGCTCGGTCTCCACATGCTCATCGCGGATAGTCGGGTACATCATGACCTCTGCAAGGAATGAAAGCATTGCAGGAAGGTCAGATGCATCGGCAAAATGCAAAAATACCCCCATGTCTTCATAACCTGTACTCGCCCAGAAACGCCCACCGAGCGCTTCTACATATTGAGCTGCATGGGCCTTGGTAGAAAAAGTTGGAGTCCCCGCAAGTATCATGTGTTCACAAAAATGTGCTAGCCCAGGAAGTGTATCTGGGTCATACATAGACCCCATATGCAAGCGAAGGCCGACCGCAATGGGTGAGCCGGGTTGCGGAAGAAGAATCACGGGTAGTCCATGAATGGTATGTATATGAGGTGCGACCCCTGATGTGCTCTCATGAATGGACATACGCACATTATGGGGCACCGCTGAGGAGAAGTCTACGCCGGAAGAAGCGCCCCCTAACCTTGACGAGAGAACAAATGTTCTCTTATACTGAGAGCATGAACAAAGAATCTATTATTGCGGAGTTTTATCGGGCACATCGACGCATGCCCACGGTACGGGAACTCATGCCTCTCTTTGGCTACCGCACCACCAGCGCAGTCGCCAAAGCGCTAACTCGACTCGAGGAAAGTGGGCGACTTACTCGCGGAGAACGCGGGCACTACCTCCCCCACCCCGATTGGAATGGCATCCCCATGCTTGGACTCGTCGAAGCAGGATTCCCCTCTCCCGCCGAAGAAGATCGAGGCGAACTCGCAGACTTATCGGACTACCTCATTGAAGAACGGTCCTCCTCCTATATGCTCACCGTGAAGGGAGACTCCATGCGCGATGCTGGTATTCTCTCGGGAGACAAAGTCATCGTGGAGCGTGGACGCAGTGCTCGAGTGGGAGACATTGTCATTGCGGAAGTGGACGGCTCTTGGACCATGAAATACCTCCGGGAGAAACGCGGGAAGCATTATCTCGAAGCAGCCAACCCCGACTACCCAGACATCATTCCATCTGGCACACTCCATATCGCCGCGGTGGTGCGTGCAGTTGTGCGCAAATATTAACCCCCCCCCTATGAATCCGCTTTTTTTACACGTGGACGGAGATGGCTTCTTTGCTTCTTGCGAAGTCGCAAAGCACCCAGAACTCAAAGGCAAACCAGTGGTGGTGGGGCGTGAGCGCGGAATGGCTATTGCCATGAACTATCCCGCCAAGTGGCTCGGCGTCACACGCGGTATGCCCATCCATGAAATTACGAGACGATTTCCGGAAGTCGTTATTCGCGATGCAGACCATGAAAGCTATACCTACTTTTCTCATCGCATGAATGACATCTTGGGGAGATACACCAACCATATTGAAAAATATTCTATTGATGAATCCTTCGCAGAAATATCTGGCGCCCTCACACAAGGGGAAACTCCAGAACATTTTGCTCATACGCTCTCTCGGGTACTCACACAAGAATTAGGGATGACATTTTCGATTGGTGTTGGTCCGACCAAAGTCCTTGCGAAGCTGGGTTCACGAATGCACAAACCACAAGGCATTACCATCATCACCAAGGAACTCAGGGAAAGTGTTCTCGCGAGCACCCCCATCGGGGATGTGTGGGGTATTGGGCGCGCGACGGCTCTTGCACTAGAAAACATGGGAGTCTCCACAGCGGGGCGCTTTGTTGCACATCCAGCCTCATGGGTGCGACTACAATTTCCCCGCCCTATACAAGATTTGTGGTATGAACTTTCAGGCATCTCGGTTCTCCCTCTCGTCACTGCACGTACACCTACCCATGCATCACTCCTGCGCACGCGTACTTTTTCTCGCGCAACAAAAGATACACGTCAAGTGACTCAAGCGATACTCTCGCATATCGAGATACTGACAACAAGACTCCGAAAAGAAGGTGCGCAAGCAGGAAGTCTCACCTGCGTAGTGCTTACCCACGATCGCATGCGACATTCCCGCACCGTCCACTTTCTCACCCCACAAAGTACGGCCATGCCGATGATTGAAGCAGTGCGCCCTATCCTCATTGACCTCCTCCCCGAAGGAGATGCCTGTCGAGCGACAAGTGTCACACTCTCTTCCCTCACCCACGGACAGGCCATGCAACCTAATTTATGGGACACCGACGATCGTGAGCACCTCCGACGAAAAGCGTGTGCGACGGTGGACCTCCTCAATACGCGAGGAGATGGAATCCACTTACGCCTTGCCAGCACCCTTCACTCCGCACGAATCTTTGATGCACATACCGCCTCCGATACTCGCACGTGGCACATTGGCATTCCCGACCTCGGCGAAATTACATAACAAAACACCGCCGAAGCGGTGTTTCAATCCTAGGCAATACTCACATCTCGCGCCAATCCATAGGGAATGGGGGCGCGTGTCTGAGCATCTGCACCCGATCCATTCGTGGTGGGAATAAAACGGACGCGAATACCGGGCACCATGCGCGGTGCATCATGCGCATTTTTCAGGTGGTCACTGTTCACCGTGTATACCCCGCCGTTTTCACCCAATATGGTGCCGACATACATCCCCGTGGGTGACATCAGCCACTCACGAATCACACCAAAGATGGGAGGCTCTTGCATACGCCAGTCAGCCATTCTGCTCATTGCCTTTCCTTCATGCGTACAACCTCCTATCAATCATAGTGCCCCACTCACACTTACGCAAGGTTTAGCTTCTTTTGCCTCGCACGAATACCTCCTGGCTGACGCTGTAAGGTGGTGGCAATCTCACGCACGGACTTCCCTGCTTGAGTGAGCGCCACCAGCTGTGCCTCTTCTTGGGCGGTCCATTTCGCGCCAAGTAGCGCTGGGCGTTCCTTGTCCGATGTTGGAGAGGGGGCACTCGTCGCAACAGACGGGGATGACACCAACCCCAGCACCAAGCGTGCCAGTCGTAAATCCGCGTACGAGTACTTCTCGTCGAGCTCCTCAAACACCGGCTTGAGGCGACCATCAGGAAAAAGTGAGAAGGTATCCTGTAATCGAGCGATGTCAGAGTCCGACAACGCACAATGCACCCGCACGTCGTCACGAGTCAATTTTCCTTCCGAAACCAAGGATTCTAAATGTCCCACAATCGTGGACACCGTCATGTCTCGCAATGTTGCAATTTCTGGCACCGTCTTACCGCTCACAAACAAGGCGCGGGTTTCTTCTGTGGTGGGTGTTTTCTGTGTCACCTTCAGAGACTTGGGCGGGAGAGGCTGTGCCTCGAGTCGAGCGCCAATATTCTTCAAAAAATTGGTGTGCAGTTCACGAAGTGTGTCAGCAGGCATATCAAGAAATCCTTGCTCAGCGCTCTCAGATCGATCACGAAAAGCACGATCACGCTCAAGGACTAAGGGGTGCACTTCAAACGCACGCTGATTGATTCCCAAAATGTACAGTCCCGAAAATGTACGAACGCGAGAGAGCGCTACGTATCCCTGTCCGTATTCAAACGCCCGAGAAAGATCCATCGTCGCGGCATCAAGCGACATCCCTTGGCTTTTGTGCACGGTGATGGCCCATGCAAGTCTGAGTGGAATTTGCTCTATGGATGCAAGCACCTTCCCACCATCATCGACTGCCCACTCACTGGGTGTGGCAGTAATGACATCCCCACTGTGTGTCTCGACTTGGGGGTAGCCAGAGTCCGCATCAAACCCCACCACCGTACCAAGAGTGCCATTCACATATCCTGCGTCAAAACTATTTTTTGTAAACATCACCGCTGCACCTTCCTTGAGGACCAACTCGGAGGGCGAAAGACAGCCCCGCACGAGTTGCTCAATGCGAGCCTCTTTCCCCGAGCTCTGCATCAAAAAAATACGCTCCTCACTATCAATCTTGGCCAGCTCTTTCAGGTTGCGGGTATCTACATCTACATTGTGTGTATATAACTGGGGAATATCCGCAGGATGGTCTCCGGGGGCCACCCCTCGTTCTCCGAGATACTCAAATACATGGTCTTCGAGCTCCCCTCTACGAATGGCACCCAGAGTCGAGAGAAAGGCCGTATCATCTTGGCGATGCTGTTCAGACAAATAGCAGACGATTGGATTGGCAAGACGCCAAGCGCTGGATTCAAAACAAAACTGCGCACGCGTACCACTCTCCTTGTCGGCGATTGGTGGAAGCTGGAAAAAATCTCCCACCAACACAACTTGGAGTCCCCCGAATGGTTCTTCCCGACGGCGGAGTGTGCGAGTGACGAGTTCGACCATGTTGAGTATGGTGCCGTCGAGCATGGAAATTTCATCGATAATCAAGACCTTGGCGGTAGCCATACGTTTTACCAGTCCTTCATTCGAAGAAAGAGTATCGAGATCGTGCTCCCCTAATACGCGCTTAATACCGATACCGCTCCATGAGTGAATCGTCATGCCGCCCACATGTGTCGCTGCGATTCCTGTCGATGCAGTAATAGCGGGGTCCACTCCATGTTCACGCAAATACTTGATGTATGCGTTCACGGTATGGGTCTTTCCACTGCCTGGCTCCCCAGTGAGAAATACGTTTGCGCCAGATTTGAGAATGGTGAGTGCGGTGTCTTGGGTCATAGGGAAAATAGGTGAGCACACACGTTTGCGTGAGACTACAACGGTTAGCGATAGGGCCAGATTTTTTCGAGCTTCTCAATGCGACGCTCATGTCGCTCTTCGGCTGAGTATGTCGTCTCAAGCCAGAGCTTCACTGCAGACTTTGCTTCGTCCAGAGTAAGAAATCGGGCACCCAAAGAAAGCATATTGGCATTATTGTGCTCACGGGAGAGTTTTATAATGTCCATCGAACCTCCATAAAAGAGCGCACACCGGACCCGAGGAAAACGATTGGCTACAATGGCTTCACCTTGACCAGACCCGCCCAAAATAATCCCCCTTGAGCCAGATGGGTCATGAGAAACTTCCGTGGCTGCAAGTTGAATAAAATCCGTGTAGTCATCATTGGGATCAAGCTGGTGTGCACCCATGTCTGCCACAGTGAAACCGAGATCTTTTTCGACATATGACGCAATCGCCTCTTTCATCTCATAGCCCGCATGATCTGTCGCGATATAAATCTTCATATTACACGTACTGCGCAACCTGCACGACATGCATGACAAGGGTGTTGGTATACCCCATTTCATTGTCATACCATGAAAGCACCTTGACCAAGTTGCCATCTACTACTCGGGTCATGCCCAAATCAGCAATCGAGCCGTACAATTGCCCCTTGATATCAGATGACACTAGTGGTTCGTCAGTGGCGGTAAAGACCCCTGCCCAGCGCGGATCGCGGGCTGCATCACGCAAAATCTGATTGACCTCTTCCACACTCGTTGATCGCTTGGCAATAAACGTCGTGTCGGCAATGGAACCCGTAATCACTGGGACACGAATGGAGATGCCATCAAACTTCCCACGCAGACTTGGCACAGCTTCGGTGACCGCAATTGCGGCGCCCGTTGAGGATGGCACCATATTCATCGCGGCTGCACGACCTTCGCGCATGTCCTTCCCGGCAGGTGAATCTACTAACCGCTGGCTCCCTGTGTATGCATGCGTAGTGGAAAGTATCGCCTTCTCAATACCAATAGTGTTGTTGAGAATTTCTATCACCGGTGATGCGGCATTGGTAGTACACGACGCATTCGATGAGATTTGGCAAGAGGCGAGCTTGTCATGATTGATTCCCATCAGCACCGTCTCCCCCACTACTCCATCTGCCTGACCACCCTTGACGGGTGCTGTGATGACCACACGCTTAGCTCCAGCAGTGAGGTGCACATTTGCCTTGTCGAATGCAGTAAAGAATCCAGTTGACTCGACGACAATATCAATATTGAGCTTCCCCCAAGGAAGCTGTGTGGCATCCTTTTCTTGCACCAGAAGTACCTTCTTGCCGTCCACAATAAATCCTGGCTCTTCGGTGCCACCAGGCGCAACGACAGTCACATCAAAATCTGAGCGTCCGTACGCGCTATCGTACTTCAGCAGATAGGCCATATTCATCGGATCACCCAAGTCATTGACAGCGACTATCTCAAGCTCTGGGCGCAATCGTGCGAGTTTGTAAAATGCACGGCCAATACGGCCAAATCCATTGATAGCGACACGAGTCTTTTTGTCGGACATGATAAGAAAAATATGACGGGATAATGCCTCTATCATAGCAAATTATACAAAAACTATCCTGGGGAAATCGCCAAAAACCATACCGTAACTACCCTCAAACATGAGACTTTTTGTGTTATACTCGTGTTTTCACTCACATATGACGATGAAAGGCGTAATTTTGGCTGGAGGCAATGGGACACGGCTCGCTCCGCTTACCCATGTGACCAACAAGCACCTGCTCCCTATCTATAATAAGCCGGTTATTTTTCATGCAGTAGAAAAGCTCGTCGAAGCAGGGATTGAGAAGATCATGATTGTCCTTTCCCCTCAATATCTCGATGATTTTGTATCAGTCTTGGGTTCGGGGCAAAATTTTCGCGCAAAGAATGGACACCAAATTCAGATTGTGTACGGGATCCAAAATGAGCCAGGAGGGATTGCCCAGGGGCTCTGCATTGCGCGCGAATTCGTAGGAAACGACCACGTGGTGCTTCATTTGGGTGACAATATTATTGAAGACGACATTACTCCACACATCACAAGCTTTACTCAAGGAGCTAAAGTATTTCTGAAAGAGGTCCACGACCCCGAGCGGTTTGGCGTGGCGACGCTTTCTCCCGACGGACAGGTCACCGAAATCATCGAAAAGCCGACGGAACCAAAAACCAACTTTGCTGTAGTGGGGGTGTACCTCTACGACAATACCGTATTTGAAAAAATGGAAGGCCAGGAGAAGAGCGCGCGTGGCGAATATGAAATCACCTGGGTGAACAATCGCTACATCGACGAAGGCACGCTCACAGCAGGGCACGTCACAGGTCCATGGTTTGATATTGGCACCTTCGACAGCCTCTTGCGGGCATCAAATTACATGAAAGAAAAGCATGATCGCGCCCTTGGCGCCTAACGACCTATGTCTTACGAAAAAACAATACTCGTCACCGGGGGCGCAGGATTTATTGGGAGCAATTTTCTCAATCTCATGGTGCCCAAATACCCCACCTATGCCTTCATCAACCTCGATGCACTCACCTATGCTGCCAATCTCGACCACATCACCGTCAGCAATGCGCCCAACTACAGCTTTGTAAAGGCTGATATTCGCGACCGTGCGCGCCTGGAAGACATATTTTCCACCCATCGCCCCACCCACATCATTCACTTTGCTGCCGAAAGTCACGTCGACAATTCTATTACTGGTCCGGCAATTTTTGTGGAAACGAACGTCATCGGGACAGCCAATCTACTTGAAGTCGCGCGCACGCACGGGGTTGCACGCTTTCACCATGTCTCCACCGACGAAGTCTATGGCTCGCTCACGCTCACAGATCCCAAGAGCACCGAAGAGTCCCACCTATCCCCCAATAGCCCGTACAGTGCCTCAAAAGCATCTTCTGACCTCATGGTCCGCGCATATCATCATACCTTTGGGCTCGACACCGTCACCACTCGCGCATCAAACAATTACGGACCGCATCAACACACCGAGAAACTCATTCCACGATTCATCACCAACCTCCTCTCTGGTAAGCCCGTTCCGGTGTATGGCACTGGAGAAAATATTCGCGACTGGATTCATGTCTCAGATCATGTCCTCGGGATTGATGCGGTGTTTCATCGCGGGCGTGCTGGTGAAATATACAATCTCGGTGGGGGAAACGAAATCAAAAATATTGATATCACCAAAAGACTCCTCACGCTCGCAGGGTGCTCCGAAGACATGATGGAATATGTCCCCGACCGCCTCGGGCACGACCTGCGCTATGCACTCGATACCAGCAAAGCACAGCGGGAGTTCGGATGGGCTCCTGTGTACAATTTTGAACACGGTCTCACCGAGACGTTTGAATATTATCGACGTCGGACTGCGTGAACCAGTCTTCTAATTCACGCACGCGCGACGCAAGTACGTCGGCATAGGCCGATGCCATGTCTTCATCCCCCACCATCACACGGTACGGTACTTGAATGAGGAGTGCCACTATTTCATATGCGAGTGCGACTTCCTTGGGAACTTCCCCATGCATGCGAGCATATGTCTCATATAGCACGCTACTATATTCGCCTCTGCCATACGCGTGCATATCTGCACTCGTGCGTGCAAGCAGAAACAATGGATCATGGACTCTCCACTCGTCTTTTGGTGGCATGACGTCCATAAAGGACACTCCCTCTGGGAGAAACAGAATATTCTCACTATTCACATCAATCACCACAGAAAGCGCTATCGGATTGCTGAAATAGGAAGATCGGGCAATCACTTCGCGCAATGCGCGCTCAGTGCGCGACATGAGCTCCGAGGGAAGATGGGTGCGCACCGTACTCGCCCACGCCAATGTGCCGAGCATTTCGTTATGCACATGCGCATTTCCTCGTGCAAATATATGCTCGAGTTTGGTGCGTCGCGCACGTGACAGCTCGCGCAAGCGTGTCAGTAGTGTCTCCACATACAGCGTGACATCTTGGGTTGTCATACGCCCTGAGACTAACATACGGGGCAAGTCGTAAGAGGTGTCTACGCGCTTCATCTCTTGATACCAATCTTCTGCTTCACCTTCCCCCACATGCCGATACATTTCACCATCTCGCGCAACATGATGTAATGCGAGATACACTTCTGGCGACATACATTGATTCCATTCAAAATCCTCACGGACATATTCGCGTCGCGTCTCCTGGTGCGTCAAATCAGCAAAATCTGCTTCGCGATGCTTATATGCTTTATATACTTTATCGTCACGAATACACACCCGAGACAATACCGTCTCAATGACATGATCATGCGGGGTCTCAAAACCTAGAACGCGCAACTGTGCAAATGCTTCAGCTAAAGTCATACGTGCATTATGCGCCATCTCCCGCAAAATGCAAAACACCCCCCATGAGGAGGGTGTGTAATTTAGGGCAGGACAATATCTCTGTAGACTTGACCTCGAAAATGTATCGTCATGCGTACGTCTTTTGCACCCAGATCACTGCTTTCCACCTGAATGCTTTCAGCATAACGCAATGCAGTCTCGGCCGTAGGCACGATACCACATAGCTGAGTCAGATGACACAGCACCTCGTAGTGTGTGACTGCTACCACAGAAAACGGTGACTGTGCGATTCCCCACGAATTGAACAGAAATCTCATCCAGGTAAACAGACGGTGTCGGATGGAATCTTGTTGCTCAAAGATTGCCGGATCCTGAAACACTGGCTCAGTCTCGTAGTGGATATATCCTTTTCCTGATAGACCCCTACACGCCAAAAGTGCAAGTTGCGGGTCAATCCAGTCCATCGCCCGTAGTTCATGCACAAAAGGAATACCTTCTGGATGTCTATACTCGAGAGCCTGGTCAATTTCAGTCGCAGTCCCATGCGCACGAGGTGCCGGAGAAGTTACAATCCTAAATGGGCAGTGCGTCGGGGCACGCTTGCGCCAGGAGGCAATATCTGGTGCTACAACCGTACGAATGTGCTCTTGTGCTTCTTCAGTGATATCCGGGAAAACGCCACTATAGCGCGTCTCTCCGTGGCGCACAAAATATATGCGTACGGTAGGTTTTGCCTTAGCCACACTGCACTCCTACAACAATCTACCCCACAGCGTACATCACTATACCAATTTGTCTACTCCATATCCCCATTCTTGGCTGTTTTGGAGGCTTGTACGTAGCAGTGATGTTCGTGATACAGCTCAATCACATCTTGGCTTTTCATATACCCTTTCCATTCAATCATTGAAGATACCCCCATGACATCCGCCTGTGCGCGAAGCTTGACCTCTTCTTCTTTTGGTCCACCCACAATCGTCAAGTGCACTGCTCGGGTCGTGCCTTGCTTTACCACCTGAAGCGCGGAAATCAAATCATCAAACCCCTTCTTTTCCACAAATCGCCCAACAGAAATGAAACGAACGGGGCCTCCCTGATCGGTTCGAATTGTATGGCGAAACCCTCTCACATCCACAGAAATGGGAAGGACAGTCAGTGTTGCTGGTTCAAAACCGAGCTTCGCCACACGTTCCTTCATATTACTCGACATCACAATAAAGCACTTACACTCGCGTATCAGTCGTTCATAATACTTCGCACCTTTTTGCTTTGGTATTGAGGAAATATCGAACCCATAAAAACTCGTCAAAAATGGTTGTGTCTGTCCAAGAATGTCCCTCAGAACGAGATACCGATTTGCGATATTACCAAAATGGCAATGCACCACATCTGCATCCATGCCAAGGAGTGGAGCAGAGCGAAAAAGGAGCTTGAGCGACCACGCCTCTTGTCCATACCGAAACACATTGAGTGCGCGACACAACCCCAAAGGATGACGTATCAACATGCGTCCTAGGAGTGGCAATGCTCGCCAGATGCGTTCATGGAGTGGACCTGGCATCGCCAGCGATACCGTACGCGATGCCATATCCATAGAAAAATAGCGGTCAGACACATGGTCCGTGCTCCCTGGGTAGAGGGTATAAATTTTCACATCCACACCACGCTCCAAGAGATCTGCTATTTGATTAATAAACCAGACTTCAGAAATCGCAGGAAATTTTCCGGCTATAAATGCCACCTTGCGCACCTGAGGAGCAAGAGACTGATACAGCGCATGTTGTGCTTCGATAAGTGGCTTGCAATCATACTTCTCCTCGGCAATGACGCGTGATGCCTGAGACATCGCACTCCACTGTGCTCCATGCTCTATAAAAGCAAGCATGCGCCCCCCGAGGTCGTTGGGGTCTGCTTCTTTGGCAAGAAAGCCATTTTTCCCGGGTATCACCTGATCAGGGAATCCACTATGCATCGTAGCAATAATGGGAAGACCAGTAGCCATGGCTTCAATAACTGCGGTGGTCATGCCTTGTACGTATTGACTGATTCAATAATCCGCACAACTTCATTCTCAGTTAAACAGTGATGCAAAGGGAGGGACAAGACTTCGCGATGTACTTGCTCAGATATTGGATATGATGCCCAGTTCCAACCCTGATACGCTTCCTGCTTGTGTGGCGGTATAGGATAGTGAATAAGTGACCCTACACCATGCTCTTCTAGATGCTTCTGGAAAGATTCTCGTTGCGCCACACGCGTGACAAATAAATGCCACACATGAGAAGCAGGGTCAGCCGGTATGCTCGGCAAAGTGATGAGCGGATTCTTTATTTCACGTATATATCGCTCAGCAATTTTGCGACGCGTTGCATTATCTTGGTCCAAAAATGGGAGTTTGACGAGCAATACTGCGGCCTGAATTTCATCCAAGCGACTATTCACCCCTTGGTATGCATTGTGATACTTCACCTCAGAACCATAATTCCGTAGCGCACGAATCATCGTTGCAAGGGATTCGTCACTAGTTGTCACAATACCTGCGTCACCTCCGACAGCACCAAGGGGTTTAGATGGGTACAAACTAAATCCGCTCGCATCACCCAAGCTTCCCGTCTTGCGACCCTGATACATTGCTCCGTGTGCTTGTGCAGAGTCCTCAACGATTTTCAGTTTATGCCTCTCTGCAATACGCTGCATTTCCTCACTATATGCCACTTGTCCGTACAAATGCACGGTCAAAATGGCTTTCGTTTTTTTCGTGATACTCGCCTCAATCTTCGCGGGATCTATATTGTAGGTATCAAGGTGTGGCTCCACCAAGACTGGAACCAGACGATTCTCTGTAATAGCAAGAATGCTCGCAATGTAGGTATTTGAAGGCACGATGACTTCATCCCCTTCCTCCATAACACCTAGCTCTTTATATGCCCGGAAAATCAACGTCAGTGCATCAAGTCCGTTCCCTACTCCAATCGCATGAGTGGTACCGACATACTCTCTAAACGCGTTTTCAAATGCCTGCACCTTGGGACCTAAAATATACCTCCCGTCGTCAATCACTTCGCTTATCGCCCGAAGGATGTCCTCCTTGTGTGTGGCGTTGAGCAGAGCAAAATTGAGGAAAGGAATGCGTTGCATAACAGTGATTACGCCTCAATAACCTGAAAAGTTGGGAGTGGTAAGACAAACTTCCCTTTGAAACCCTTCTTGCGCCACTGCTCCATAATGTAGTCTCCGTAATGCCATGCCAAAATGACTACATAGTCAGGATTATCCTCTAAGATAATTTTATTATCTACAATCGGAATACGCGTGCCGGGGAGATACTTCCCAATTTTTTCAGAGCCGGGGAGCTGGGCAATGTATGGCATGAGTTGCTCATTCAAACCATAGTACTTCACCAGCACTGCACCACGACCGGGGCAGGAATCTGCCACAAACTTCAGCCCCTTCAGCTTTGCCTCGTAGGCAAGAGCCATAAAAGCATCTCGATTCTTGGTCACGCGTTCGCGCCATGCACTCCACGCTTCGGGGGTAAAAAGACCCTTCTCTTCTTCCTCCTTCAGCAAATTCGTCACACGCTCAGTGACAGGATGCACGCCTTTTCGTGCAACATATGCACGGATGTTTCCGCCATAGCGTGATGCGCGACGCACATCAAATACCTCCAATCCATAGTACGGCATGAGTGTCACGAGAGCCTTTAAGCTATACGTGCGGACATGCTCATGGTAAATCCCCTCAAATTGATTCCCCTCGAGAACATCAAGGAGGTACTGACTTTCAGTAATGAAAATACCATCCGTATCGAGCAAGGCTTCGATGCCACGCATCACTTCGCCAAGCGGAGCCATATGCGCAAACACATTGGTCATGGTAATCACCTTGGCATGACCACGTTCTGCAACAATTCTCCGTGCAATTTTCTCAGTGAAGAAATCCTGGATGGTTTCTATTTTGTTCTCCAAAATCGCGTACTGTGCCATATTGGTCGGCTCCACTCCCAGTGTGCGCATGCCGTTCTTCTTGAATCCTGTCAGGAGCGTGCCGTCGTTCGATCCAATATCTACACACAGTGAGTCCTTTGCAATATTGAAATCCTTTATGATGTCGTCCGAAAAAGCCTGCTGGTAGACGCGCAGGGGCTCCGAGATGCCTGAGCGATAGGGATAGTCTGCGGGGTAGATCGTCTTCCCTTCTACAATATAGTCCAGTTGAGCTGAACCAGATTCTGGGCAAATCATCAGTCGAAGCGGATAATAGACTTCGGGCTGATCGAGGTGAGCCTCAGAAAGCAATGCATCACAAGGAGGCTGATGACCCAAATCTGCGGCAAGGAAAAGATTCTTGGATCCCGTAATCTGACAGTAATCAAGCTTTCCTGTGGCAACATCGTGGTGAGGGTGATGACTCATGATGGGGAGAATGATGAATAAGGCCGTATGGGCAATAATATGGCGAATATACCATATATAACTCTGATGGGTCCAAAAGGTGGCAAAAGCAGACTACCTTTTTCGAGCCACGACAAATATCTCAAATCCAAAATGCCGCGAAATATACCTGCCAGTCCACGGATCAATCAGGCGATTAATACGGTTGAGCATTTTCCCAATAAGAGCCGCTGGCGCCCAATATCGCTTAAGGCGATAGATGCCATAGGCGGGATAAAACCCATCGACGGCAACAATCTCGAAGCCTTTACTTTCAAAAAGGCTCCTCAATTCACCTCTTGTCAAAGCTACTTCATCACCATAATACTCTTTTGGTCTATTGCATGCCCTGACGTACCACTTAAACAAGGTATGGAAGTTCCAAAAATTTACCGTCGAAACAATGGCGAGTCCCCCTGGACGCAAAACACGGTGCATTTCATGCACAGCCAGTGGCACATCAGGGAGTCCTTGGATCACCATGCCGCTATACACCATATCCACAGATGAATCTGGAAATGAAAGCGCCATCGCATTTTCCTTCTGAATTTTTAGATTCTCCAAATCGAGTTCTGTTTTTAGCATCTGCATGGCATGCAGTGCAGCTTCTACGATATCTGTTGAGTATACTTGAACATATGGATATTCTTGTGCAAACTTTGCTGCATAACGCCCAGTCGCAGCACCAATATCTACTATTGATTCAAAATGAGGCGGGATATATTTTTTAACAATTGGATAACCCTCAACAAAAAGTCGCTGAAGAAATAATGCCCGAGCCCCAGGATAATTCTGATCCCATTCCTTTTGCCACACCATATTAATCTCGTCTTGAGATTTATCCAGAGAAATTTTTTTCATATGTGTTGCTTAATCCATTGTATGTCGGACTGCAAATGTTCGCCAGAAACACTGTCAAATAAGAATAAAAGTGTAAGGTATGTGAAAGCACCACACCCAATCGATAAAAACAACATACTGCCGTGCGACAAATGATACGTCTGAGTAATCAAGAGTAACACCCCATACATTCCAGAAACAGACCCAGCAATAGGCAATAGAATTGCACCTAACTCTGACAGTCGAAGTCCCAGAAATCTTTTTGTACTCCACACAAGGTAAGCAAGTGCCACACAACCGCTCAACAATACTGCATATGCAGCTCCAGTGACTCCAAAAAACATAACACTTGGACCCATCACCGACATCAGAATCACACACTGAAACACTGTTGCATGAGTCTGCACTTGTGGGACCCCTACCCCCAAGAAAAAAGCTTGAGTGACTGATTCATATGTCTTCACCAGGCAATATAGAGCAAGAACAGACACAATGGGGACCATTGGTAGCCATCGTTCACCATATACTAACGGAACAAACTCTGACGACAACACATACAGCCCAATGCACAATGGGGCAGTGAAAGAAAAAACAAGCCGCATTACTCGCAAAAAAGATTGTTTCATTTCCATGGATGATGCATTCATAGACGCAAATTTTGGAAATAATGCACCTCCCAATACTCTCCCAAACTCAGCAACCGGAATGAGCGCTAACGCATATGCTGGCTGATAATACCCCAATTGTTCTGCTCCAAGCATTCTCCCGATAAAGAGATTGTCACCTTGGACAATCAGAAAACTGACAATAGCAGCAATGCTCACCCATTTCCCATAATGGAACAAATGCCTCACTACTTGCATATCAAGCTCAAAATGGGGGCGAAATGGATGAAGTACATATGAAAAACATACCGATGAGATTCGATTTGCTAAGACCCCATACACCAGAGCCCAGGGTGAGCGAAGATAGTATGCCGCTACAATAACGACGATAATCTCAGTGACCACAAATGATAGATTGTATATAAAGCGCAGATTGTATCGTAACTCTTTCTGGAATAAAACTGCACCAATATTCACGAATCCATCAATAAAGAAAGCGAGCGCGAGCACCTGGATGAGCGGAGTAATTTCTGGATGAGAAAAAAAATTTGCAAACACCGGTGCGGTAAAAAATACAATACTACCCACGAGCGTATTACGCAGTACTTGTACTGTCCATGCAGTGTGCATATATTTCTCTACATTCCCCTTCTCGTGAATTAGTGCGGCGCTAAATCCTGATTGCAGGAAGACTTCAATAAGACCGAGCGAGAGAGCAGCGAGGCCAAAAAGTCCAAGGTCCTCGGGAAACAAGAGACGCGCAAGGATAATGGTTCTCACGAACTGCAACCCCTTTGTGATGAATCGTTCTGCGACTGCGATAAATGAGGCACGAACAAAACGCCCACTCATGTCCTCGTGTGTTTTCCAGATATTCAAGAATCGATGCCAGAGTGCCTGCATGTCATTAAGTATTACCCATATACCCCCTTCAAAGTGGCACCATGGGGGGACTACGGATTAACTTTGTATAGTTTAGCTATTTTTCCAGCATATTCTTCTTTATGAATCAGCGAAAAATGAGTGTTCACCTTTTCTTCATCGAGCATATCAAGTAGTGCTGGCCTTGATGCAGGAAAGTAGCGATTGTCTACAATAATATATGAAACACCATTCTGCACCATCATGCTATGCAATTTTTGAATAGAAGTTGCATTTGGGATTATTGCCCAGAGGGACTCGGCGTAATAAGTCGGCTCGGGCTTTCGCGACACCACGGTTTCAAATCGAATCCCTGGAATGTGATCTCTCATCCAAAGCCCCATGTGCTTATTTTCTTTATCTAAATAGTCTGGAGGAAGAAAAAGCACATTCTGAAACACAGGAAGAAGCAAATATATGACCACACACAAACTCTGAATTCCCAAAAGTGCGCGAGACTTCCATATTCCCCAAGAGAAAGACTGAGACACCTGATGCGCATGTTCAATGAGTCCGATGGTCATGATTGGCACAAGGACGAAAAAAAACTGAACAAGATAATTGGGAGAGCCTCCTTGGGCAAATGCCACAAACACGACCATCATCAAATGAATGGACAGCAACGTGCATTCATAAAATTTTCTATTCAGAAAAAAATACCTCAATCCCATTGAAATAAAATACAGGCCCACAAATCCAAACAGTCTTAATAAGGTATGCTCTGTATTAATTAATCCATCCGCTAGGCGTTTCACAACACCCGCAATATCTTGAAGTACAAATGTCACCGCGCTGCCCTCAATTGAGGGCGGCGCAACGACTGAAGCAATAATCGTCCCACTCTTCGTATCTACGGTTTCATAGTTCTCTTCAGTCACAATTAAAGCGAGCTCATTTCCCCTACCGGTAATAGTCCAATATCCTAATTCTTCACGAAGGTACAGAAGATATGGTGCACTGACTAAAATGAAGGCGCACCATCCAAACACAACAGCAAGGATCGCTATTTTAAGTGTGTGAGTATGCCGTACTGCATAAAAAACAAAGATGAGCGCCGGAAATATAAGTATAAAATACTCAGGGCGAGACAAATAGGCCAAACTTACCATGACACCCAGTGCCCCTGCGTGACACAATACGTATCGAGGGCGATATGACTCGATTCTATGCATACACAAAAATGCAAGCAAAGAAAAGTAACCAGCCAAAATTTGCGGTGTAACCGCTGTAGCAGCACTCCAGATATATACCCCTGAGGCACCGAGAAATAATGAAGAAAGTAAGCCCGCGAGAGGGGTATACAGTCTTTGTCCCATGACATAAACTCCACCAATTGAAAGTAATGCAAAGACGATAACCACGAAGTGTCCAGCAAACTCTGCTTCAAACCCTGACCAAATCCATGGTGCAATAATTAAAGGAAGGAGTGGCGAATAAATTGTGTGAGGAATGCCATATACCGAAAAACCCTGCCCTGTAGCAATGCTCTTAGCAAGATTCAAATAAAACACTCCATCAGTTCCAATTGAAGCAAATTGGCGATTCAGATACATCATTAGCAGGCCTGCCCCACACAATATTACTAGTAGAGACAGCCAAGCATGTCGTGATGAAATATGAAAATGAGTCATGATCTACCATTTGAAAGTGATGATGCTTTCTTTTCGCACAAAAGTACGGTCCAAGGAATGGGAGACTCCACCGAAAGCACATGAAACCTGTTCTCCACGAAACGAACAAATTCGTCTTGAGACCAGTGATTCACGTGACCTGGCGTATTTCCCAATTGAGACCAATATTTTCCCCGACACATATTGAGTATACGCCACAAGGGTTCATTGGGAACACTCAGAATAGCCCAGCGATTGGTCACACGAAAGACCTCATCTAGCGCCCTGTGGGGATCTGCTAAGTGCTCAAAAACCTCAAGCGAAAGCACAACATCGTAGCTCGATGTAGGATGTGATAAGTCATATATGGATTCACATGTGATATGCAAAGTAGGGTTACGTTCCTGGGTGTAGGAAACAAGAGTTGGGTCCACATCAGACGCGTCATAAGTGCGCCCAGGAAGCATACGAGATAGCCTCTGAGTAGAGTGCCCCGGACCACAACCCACCTCGAGAATTTTTTTTGCTTCATCAGGAAAAAGAGCATGCACTGAGGCAAAAAAATTTGCGAGAATAGGGCGCGTGACAACATTCTCGTGATCATATTTCCCCTTAAAAAAGTCAGGGTGAGCAAATTTATCGACGTCGCTCATAATATAACATTGTATCTAAATTATGCTGAATCCGACTAAATAACTGCAAAAATATACCAATGATTATAGCAAATGCAGCGCTCAGACAAAGTATCGTACCAAAAATAGCGAGGGACTTAAAGGGGGAAATGGCACCCGTATCGACAAACCGAACTGTGAGTAATGCGAGAAGGATGAATCCTGGTACAAACAGTGCAAGGGCAATCTGAGTCATGAGCCACATCGGGCGATAATAAATAAGGGACTTTAAAATAATCTTCGAAGTTTGCCATCCGTATATCAGCAAACTTTGAGCAATGCGAGACTGTCTGCCTGGAAAGTATTGCACATGAATTGGAACTTCAATAATCCTTAATCCCCAATACGCCAGAGACAAGAAGACTTCGTGAGTGTAGGTATACCCACCAAATAAATTGAGGCGCAATAATGCTTCTTTGCTATACACACGATACCCACATGATACATCTGCAAAATGCTGTCCTGTGATGGTACTAATCAATCGAGAAACACGCTGATTTCCCCACCTTTTGATGGATGAGATACCTTCGACCTTGGACTCAGGGAGAAAACGTGAGCCACTCACAAAATCAGCGCGCCCCTCCAAAATAGGTGCAATAAGTTTTTCTGCCTCCCGCTCATCAAATTGACCATCTGCATCAATAGTAACAAGCATATCTGCTCCATTGTTAAGCGCAAATTCCACTCCCTTGCGAAAGTTAGATCCTAGTCCAATTGATTTCTCATAGTGCAACACAATGGCTCCGGCCTGAATCGCTCGACTCTTTGTTAAATCCGTAGAACCATCGTCACCAACAAGCACAGTCACAGGGGCATCGGTCGTACGATGTACAATATCTCTTATCGCGCCCACCACCTGAGCAATCGTTTCTTGTTCGTTCTTTGCAGGTATAAACACAAAAGGTCGCAAGCAGGTCTGCGAATTCCCAGGATTCAATTGCACCAGGGGCTCTGTGGGGTGGAGGTGCTCACTCATGAAAAAGTTATACCAATTTATCCTTGCTTTGTATAGCGGCGTTGTATGCCCCTTAGCGCACGGACTGCTGCACCCAGGTCTACATCCATGGTGTCAAAATACCACCGCAACGAAGGTAAGCGGGGAATATTATCTCGTTCAGACAATCTTAATGCCTCATCTCGAGTGATAACACCCTCACGAATTTGATTGCTCCGAAATGTCTCGTGTTCAGAAAATCCTGCAATGACATAATAAATTAAATTATACCAGGGCGCCGTTCCATCTCCGATGCGCCACGAAGTCTGAGTATCCTCAGCAAATTCCCATTCATATTCATCAATAAGCGTAGAGTCAATGACTTCTTCGTTCCAGGGAATATAAGAAAATAACTGATGATATGTTGCAGAATTAGAGTGAACAAAATACGACAAGAAACCTGAAAATGTATCAACAAGAGAGCTATTTAAGTACGCTGGATTGCCTAAAAACTGCGTACCGTAATAACGAAGAATCTCACTTTTTTGCATCCATGATGTTTGATATGTAGTAGTAGACAAATCACTATACTGCATATTTGCAAAACGATACTTGAACAATGTCCGCTCTAGTGGATTCTCACACAACATCACATTGCTCATCTGTAAATCATGTGCCAAAAGATTTAAGTGTGAGAAATACTGCTTATCACCAGCCATAAATAGAGGCACCATTCCTAAGTCTGGCTTCTTCATCCAAGCCAATAGATTTTTCCGAATATGGCTACGCTTCTTTTGAATATCTGCGGAGACAATTACGTGCTCAATCCCGAGCTTTGCACACAATCTCGCTTGATTTCGACGCCCCAAATCAGTGATGACGCCCCAATCATACGTATACACAATTGGACGCAATCCGAGCTCGCGCACGAGATAGTGCAGTCCATAGCAACTATCCCGCCCACCGCTAAACCCCATCACCAAATCGGCTTGCACAATATCACCCACATGTGTACGTGCATGCTTTTTCAATATTGACTTCAACTCAGCTGCACCGTCCTTTGGTATCACCAAAGGAGTATAAGTGGAACATATATCACACACACCCTGATCATTAAATGTAATCCCAGGGAATGTTGCAGGTAAAATACATCTTGCGCACCGTCGAATGTGCGATATAGACTGCCTCGCCTCTTCATACATTTGCATAATTTCCTGATCTACTCGATGATGAGATGCTGGCTGTTTCGGTAATATGGACACATAGCTGGAATGATCCTGAATAGTACGCAAGCGAGATTCCAATACAATCGTACTGACATCCATAAGTGAAAAACGTTGAATTACAGTTGTGCTTAGCGATACCGCCAATCCAGAACCTGCTGAAATTTGAAACATCTGCGATTTGGGGCGCGAGATGTATTTCTTTATTACTGCATGCAAAATTCGGTACTCCGATGCAAAAAGAAATACTCCGTCTTCTAAATCGTGATACACATACAGAGAGCCATTATTGGTAGCGAGCATCACTTCATCCACATCATCGAAAAGTAGAGCTACGGATGCTGTACCATAAATCTGTTGAAATGTTTTTTGGAGTGACTCAACTATAGAATATTTTTTTCTCAATAACTCAACACTCGCCACAAGCGCTTCAGTGTCCACCTTTGACTTTGCCTGCATACCTGAAATATTCTTCCACATCTCCATGTCATTCACAATAATACCGTTATGCACTGCAAGTGTACCCCCAACGCATATGGGCTGATTATTCAAATTATCATGAAGTGAGCCGTTGGTAGCCAAGCGGGTATGCCCCACAAACGTAAACGACTCCAGCTCAGAAAGAGATGCATCAAGAAGAAATTGTCTGCTTTTTTTTAATTCCGCTGAAGGACCTGGAAATTTTGTATACGAGATTGTACGAGCATCTACTCGAATAACACCGGATGCTTCCTTGCCTCGTCGCTCTGACTCTGTAAATAATTCACCTGCAATTTTTCTTGAGTGTGAATAGAGTGATGAGGTGGGTAAAATTATTGCTCCAAATATTCCACACATGTTATCCCTGCTTTACGCAAACATATAATGTATTCACACCGAGCATGAATGAGGCTTCTTTTTGGATCTTGAATCCTGCTCGCTCAATCATCTTTCGCATTTCTATTCTCGAAAACCCATACACTTCATGTTCATGCATTCCTCTCTCGTGCTGATCTCGGTCCCATGGTTTTCGAATAAAATGCCACACGCGCGAAAGAGTGGGAGGAATCATGGTCAGCACCAAAACACCATTTGGAGCAAGAACTCGGCGTGCTTCAATTAACACCTCATCTCGATTGGGAATATGATTCAGTGCTGCCAAGATTGCTACAGTGTTAAACTCCCCTGACTCAAAAGGAAGCTTGCTCGTATCCTCTACGATTAAATCAGCTCCACCAAATTGATAGACGTCCACCCCCACACCATGGCCGTATTGCTTCACCAGCTTGTTCGTACCACAGCCAATATCTAGCAACTTGCCAGAAATATAAGGTAAAACTACTCTCACACGCTCCCGAAAAAGCCAGTCTCCAAGTATATCCATCTCGCCTTCTGGCGTGGAATTATGATGATGAGGTGGTTGATGTGTCATATATAATATTACCTAAAATTACTTAATTCTTTTCTCCACAAGCGAATGGCAAAAGGAAGGGCGATGATGGGTAGGATTACCAAGCTTACCACAGAAAACATGAAAGCGCTCAAAAACAAGGACTCCTGAGCAGCTGCACCTTGGTACATATACATCATAGCGGCCTCTCTCGTCCCCAGACCACCAAAAGATACAGGAAGGAGAGAGACAAGAATAACGACTGGTTGTGCAAGAAGAATGGAGACCAAAGTCATGTCGATGTCATATGCGCGAAAGCAAAAGAAAATACTCAGCAGTACTGATGCCCACATGCAGAAAGTATATCCAATCGCACGCATAAGAGCAGCTCTCGAGAAGTGCGCTCCTTGAAGTACCCCCTGAAGCACCTTGATATTTAAAACACGCAAGGTCGCCTGATGTGTCAAGCCCTTTCGTACTGCATATAATGCGAGCAACATACACCCAAAGAATAAAGCCTGTTTCCAGTAGGACAAAAAAAGTGAGCCCATAATACCCAGCACAATGAGCACCCCAAGGTCGATAAACGCCTCTGTTGCTATAACAGCTGTCCCCTTTTTTGTATCGATAGTCTTACGCATATAGTACACGCGCAACGCATCACCTCCATACATCGGAACCCATCGAGCAATGGGGATGTTCCCCATATACACATTCCAAAGTTCTCTGAGTGAGACATTGGGGTATGCCGATACAAGCAAGCTCTTCCACCTAAGCACTGCAAACGTATGACCAATGGCCAGACACGCCACAACAACGAGTGCACTGAGAACGTGGGCCTGACCTACTGCGCTGCGCAGTGTGGCAAAATTTACTTGTGACACAAGAATAAGTAATATAGCGATACTCACTCCCGGGGGTGCTATATAGCGAAGCATCACATACACATCATGCATCATGTCATCGGGTATTGGGGGGCACTGTTCAGTAAGGCAGACAACTCTTGCTTCTTCGCAGAAGAGCCATACAAATGCTGTCCCACATTGAGCTCGATATCCGAGGTAATTTTGCCTTCGTATTTTTTGGGATCACGCACTGCGAGCGCAACACAGTATATCGGAGCAAAAGGTTGCTCATTCGTGCGGACCACTATTGGGGTAAAGCCATGGAGTTCAAACTGCTTGACGATGGCAAACGGAAGCATGCGAAAATAATCTCCATAACTCGGGAGGATATGAAATTGCTGCATGACCGGCACCACCAATACGACTGCATCTCGAGAAAGTGCGCAGAGATTTGCAAATGCTTGCTCTACATGTACCACGTGTTCGAGTGTGGTGTGATTGAATACGACATCATATGCCCCCTCAAGGTCCTTCCGTATGGGTTGATTCAAATCCAGAGAAATCTCCGTGATTCCTGTACCGTGCATAGACCCCATGCCACGATCGCGCACTTCATAATTGGAAACGGTATATGATGTGTGTTGAGGAAAATAGGATTGATATGTACCACCTTCTCGATCGCCATCATTCCACCCCGATACGTTAATAACAGAACCCGAAAGAACGGCTCCGTATTGTCGAATGAGCGCGTTCGAAAACTCTCTGGGTCGAATAAACGCGCGAGGAAGTAGTCTATTTGCCAGTCCTCGCACGAAACGATGCCCCATAATGAGGAGTTGATACACGAGACGATATCCGAGCGGGAGGTCTGTTTCTCTCATGCTGATATCTTATCTTGCAGAGACCACTCTGGCAATCAGCACTGACACATGTACTTCAACCACTCTCCACAGGCACTGAGCATAGGTGAGATGCTATACTGGATATATTAGTCGTTCATTTTATCGTATGAAGCACGTACCATGGCTCCTTCTTGGAGCAGGATTATGTATTAGCGCAGGCACAGCATTCGCATCGTGGAGCACTCTCCTTCCAACTGGAGCAGGGACATATGCAGATTGGACTCCAAGTACTGGCATCACGCACTATACGCTCGTAGACGAAACCACCTGTAATGGTGTGACAGATTACGTCCGAACCACCACTGTGGGTCATAGAGATTCTTTTGCAGTGTCACTCGCGAGTATCCCAGATGGATCACGAATTACTCGCATTGATGTGAAGCCCTGTGCATCCAGACAAACTGGTGGAGGTGCGGCTCCAATCATGAAGCTTTTTTATCGACTCAACGGAGTAAACAGTTCAGATGCGGGTTCATATAGCCTCAGCGGGACCACGCCGACTGAGCTTGCCTCAACATCATGGACAGGGCTCTCTATTACCAAAACTTCTACCACGACACTGGAGACAGGTGCACTGTTGTTCTCGGGCACCAAAGGTGCAAGACTCTCTCGACTCGCAACGGCGATTGAGTACGCCACACTCCCGCTAGCCCCCACGAATTTGGTGTCATCTTGGACAAATACCAATACCCTCAATGTGCAACTCTCATGGATAGATCAGTCTATTGATGAAACTGGATTTCACGTAGAGCAATCTACGGATAACCTCAACTTCACTCTGGCTACGACCACCGCCCCAAATACCACCAGTGTCACGCAAGTAGTGCCAAGTGCAGGGACATATTACTATCGCGTGACGAGCGTCAATGCTGTGGGTCAGTCCACTTACTCAAGCACCTCGCAGGTCACCATTGCTCCACCGACTACTCCCACCGCGCTCGCCATCACAAGTCAGTCACTGACTGTCGTATGGCTCGGTTGGGTCGACACATCCAGTACAGAACAATCATTTCGCATCGAACGCTCCATCAATGGGACAGACTATACCGTTCTTGCCACCACTTCACTCAATACCACTCTGTTTGCTGACTATACTGCCTATGCAGGCTCAACATACTATTACCGCATTGCCTCAGTAAACGCGGCGGGGATGTCTGCATATGGATCAAGTACCCCAAACACCCCAACACAAGTACCCATTGCTCCATCTGGCATGATTGCCACACTGACGAGCTCCTCCACTCCATATATTGCATTAACATGGTCAGACAACGCGAGTGATGAGCTTGGATTTCACCTGGAGCGCGCATTCAATAGCACCACCAGTTTCGCTCTATTTAGTACACCAGGAATCAATACCGCAAACTGGCCTGACTTTACCGCTGCAAGCTCAACCGGAACTTGGTACTATCGCATTCGTGCATTTAATCTCAAGGGCGACTCACTCTATTCAAATATCGCCTCAATCTTTGTGCCGTAAATGCATTATCGACCTCAAAACAAATCCCGCTAATTGCGGGTTTTGTTTTTACCATATACGCCATCTAAGACATCCAAATCTTTATTACTTGATCTCAGGAGTTGATTATTTTTTTCCTCAAAGGCGCGAAGCAAAGATACGCCCTCGATATCCGATGGTAATTCGCGTTGATACATTTCACGCAGTGCCGCAAAATCCTTAATAAAGCAATGACCTCCAGCGCCTCTTCCGCCTTTATGCTCCGGGTCAATATACTTCTCGGGGAACCACGGATTAGAGAGTATCGCCGCACGAACATGCTCCCACGCGACACCATGCTTCTGTGCGAGGTCATACAGTAGATTTGTGAATACAATGAGGCTGTACCCCATCGTATTGTGCACATACTTCACAAACTCCGCCTCCTCTGCATTCATCAACTGCATGACAGGTGCATCAGGGTGCAGAGCGAGCACTAGTTTTCCTCGTTCTTGGTATGGCGGAGTGTGCTCTGGGATACCGACGTATACACGCTCAGGATGATCTACGTCATATCGCGCAAATGATTCACGCAAAAATTCAGGTGCATGCACGACAAATCTATCCGGAAATAACTGGGCAAATTTTCTGGTTGTTGTAGGCGGAATGGTCGACTTAATGACCGCAATATTTCCTTTTCCGACAAGACTTACTGCTTCTTTTACGTAGGTGTCGTCAAATCCCTCTGGAGTAGTAGGAGTGGGAACAGCAATAAACACCACTTCACAGGAAGCAATCACATCCTTATTCTGAATATATGGTTCTTCTAGGGCATAACGGACCACGGAAAAACCACGATCCTCAAAATGATCAGCGTAATTTTTCCCAACCCAGCCCTGCCCAATAAATCCTATGCGTTTCGTTTTGCTCTCCATGATATTTCAAAACTCTACTCGAATCTAGAAAGTAACACAAGTTTACAGTGGAGTAGCGGAAAGATATGAACCCTCTTCCAGTATGACTGCTGTAGGCGATGAGACAAATTGTGCCCAGGATACGTCGAGTGATCCCGTGCTTGCTCCAGTCATAATTATTCCTTCAATATGAATCACAGCGGGAGATGACGCAATCAAACGGATTCGCAAGCTCTCCTGCATTGACATTCTCAGGACCCCGGCTGTAGAGCGATCATGTGCTGTTCCTGCAATATAAGTAGCCTTGAGCGATGCATCACTCGGGGCAGAGAGTGCAAAACGAAAATCTGGAGTTCCATTCAACGCAGAGGGAATGAGCACACCTCTGATATGGTACGTAGCATTGGGACGATCAAGTGCGACACTCAACTCTGTGTCAGTCGCAGGTGCAACATCATTCTGGCGGTGATCAGAGTGCAATTTGTAAGTGAAATACTTTCCGATATGTGAATAATATTTTACACTTTGTGGCACATTGGATACTAAATGATTTCTTCCGGTCCTGTCTTCGAGTGACTCTTTGAGTGGCCAGTCAGATATTAATCCGAATGTCTGGGGATGAATAACTGCATTCATGTTGTCCGCCACTTCGGATACTGCCTTCGCAATGCCCCAAATACGACAGTCACGCAAACTCAAAGAAGTGGGAGTGCTTTTGTTGGTTCCGAGCACAACACTTCCTGTGCTATTCCACATGTGTGTATTCATGCCACTCACTTGACCCATACTCTGACCATTCAGAACAAACTCAAACACTCCCCCTTGGGCACGAAACACCCAAGCTCCATGATTCCATTTTTTTACTTGCAGGGATGCTATGGAAATACTCATGTCTTTCTCCGTATTTCTAGTATCATCAGCGTTATTTATCATACGTGCCACAAAATCATCTTCTTGAGGAGACTCATTATTTGGCTGTAAAGTAAATCCATACGGCGCACTATCTGGATCCCCTCCGTCTTCTTTAAAAAACTGAAAATAGCTTTCACTGGAATCCAACTGGAACCAACACTCTAGTGTCATATCTCCTGAGATGTCCAAACCTTGTTGAGTAGCATCAGCTACGGACAGAAAACTTTCTGCGCTCGAAATGCGTAATGATCGATCAAAAAAAGGCTCAGCAGAGACTGTGCCAGCAAATCCAAATATGATTCCACTTATCAAGAGTCCGAACGTAAATTTAGTTCGATGCATGTCTTCTATAAAATTTTATCATTAAGTATACATAGTGAATCATATACTGTATCGACCAACAAGCGTAGAGTGCTTTTTTCATGAACACAAGCGCTTGAACCCCATCCCCTGAATCTCGACACCATAACGCAATTTGAAAATAGTGTCGTGCCAATATATCAGGTATGGGCTCAAATTCGGCAGAATGCTTTTCTATGATGCTTTTTCTCCCTTCGATTCTCCTCTTTAGACTGCCTCCGACATGTGCCCTTTCTCGCATATTCACCCTTACCAGAGGTTGGTTAACTCCTATGCCTCGAGACTTTTGAGTAATGCGAATCATAAGCTCGGGGTCTTGATGGCTTGGCAAACTCAAATCAAACCCTCCGACTTCCTGGAGTATTGATTTTCGTATCACAAGGGTTACCGTCAAGAAGCCATTAAATCGCCGTAGAGCGTATTGATGAAAATCACTTATCCCACTTGGGACCTGGGTTGTGCGTTGCTCGTGTTCAAAATCGTTCACAACAGATGAAAAAACAAAATCGACCGGTTCTGTGCTCTTGTCGATTGCATCCAGCTGCACTGCCAATTTTTCATTCAGCCACTCGTCGTCATCGTCTTGAAATGCAATCCAATCACCCTGTGCCATTTCGATGCCTTTGTTCCGCGTAGCACCACCACCTTGTCGTGGAGGATTATTCATCACATATTTCACTCGGGGATCGGCCATGCGATGTACTACTTCTTCTGATCGAACATCTCCATCGTCGACCACAATAATTTCCATTGGAGGAATGGTCTGAGCAAGCACAGAACGAATAGACCGCTCGAGTAATTCTGGGCGATTACAGGTCGGAATAACTACTGAAATAGCGTGCCTAATCATGTTGCTCCAATATGTCGATTAATTGACAAGTCAATTTATCCCAAGTTGGCATATGCTGAACATAATCTCTCCCCTTGGTTGCGATGCTATTTCTGAGTTCTGCGTCAGTCACAAGTAGGCGCAATTTTTCTTTAAGCTCATCCATATTCTTGCGCTCGGCAACTAAAGCAGTTTGGCCATCAAAGGCGTAATCCTGCGTTGCACCATTCTCGTATGTCACCACCGCACACCCTGAAGCCATTGCCCATCGAGGTGGAAAATTTAATCCCTCATCCCATGAAGGGCCTAGAAAAATATCGCAATTTGCAAAGAGTTCTGCGAGCTTTTTTCCATGAAGCATATAGTGATATTCGTCGCACGGGTAATCCGTATGTGGACTTCTCGTACCAAAAAGCACCAATTGGAGTTGGGGAAACTCTTTTTTTAACTCATTGACGATTTGAACACCCTCTTTTGTTCCTTTCCACTCATAATCATGACACAACACCAGTACCCGAATGGTTTGTTCGTGCTGTTTTCTTGTGCGATGTTTGGGATGAAACAAATGTGTATCTACGGCATTCAATAAAACAGGTACCGACTTTCCATATTCGTGTAAAAAAATTTTTTGAAGCCATGTCGCGTTTGCAATGATACGCAAATCAGACTTATACACCGCATCCACGACTGTTCTCTCTGTGTGATACAATCGCTCATCGTGTTGTTCATAATCAAATTTCTTTCCCGTATGTGGCATGCGGAGGAGCTTTGTTGCCACCGGAACAGATACGGCAATCAAATAATCATGCTCATCCAGATCATCCAAACTGTACAAGCGTACTATTTTAACCTTTGTAAATAAAGGCAGTAGCGGACTGCGATAACACATGTTCATGAGACATCGCGTCCAACTCTTGCTTTCAACAGCCACGGTGACAGCATATCCACGCTGAGCTAAAACATGCGCAAACATGAGGGGCGCAAGTACACCTCCAGCTGCTCGGAGATGAGGAAGAAGAAAGGCGACTTTTTTTACTTGTGTACTCATTTGGTATGCCGATTACATAGCATTTGCACTCCTGAATCCAAACTAATGCGAGGTGACCAGCCGAGAGTTAATGCTTTTTTATTATCGAGAACGATGGCCGCTATGTCAAAGTGGCGCGAGGGATGCCACTCCACAGTCACACGCATACCACTATGTTTTTCCATCAAGGTGATAATATCTCGAATGGTCGCCCCGCTGTTTGATGAAACGTTATACACCCCGGGCTGGCAGGTCTCAAATGCAATGATTAAGAAGAATGACACTACATCGTGAACATGAATGTAATCACGGATCTGATTACCATCACCCCAAACTTGAATTGCCAGCCCGCTCGACACTCGAGCTATGAATACATCGATGACACCTTGCTGTCTGTATACACTTGCTTCTCGTCCATATACGTTGGAAAGTCGAAGAATAAATAAATCGACTGTGGTGTCAGAAGCTTCATGCTGGAGAGCGAGCTCAATCTCGCGCTTCATCTTGCCGTGGGCATGCTCAGGAGTACAGGGGTCATTCTCTGTTGCTGGTTTTGCTAGATTTCCGTATACCGTCCCTCCTGATGAAATAAAAATAAACTTATCCACCTGCGCGGAAACGGCTGAACGAAATAACTCAATACTGCCTGCAATATTCACCTTTCTATCTTCGTCCATATTCAGCTCTGAGGTTCGAGGGTCGCTTGAGCAGGCGAGATGAAAGACGATATCATGTGCACAAAATAAAGATTCGTACGATGAAGGTTCAGACAAAGATAATCGTGTGTATGCGATTTTTACATCGAGATGCTTTGGGCGGGTGAGACTCGTACCCGTGACCACAATCATGCATCGCGGAAAACGTGATTGTATCGCCTGCATTGTTGCATGCCCAATAAAACCAGTGCCGCCAACAAGCACCACACGTCGTAATGGTGCTTGTGTTATATCATTTACTCGTAGCTGCTCTCTTGAAGGATTCACTGTGGAAATGGGTCATTAGATTGACACTATCATAACTACTCAACTGACAAAAAGTGGCAAGACTTCTGATAAAGTTGTCATTATGGCTGAGCATGGACATCTTCTTGTTTTTGCAACAAAAAAACAAATTGGTAGGCGAAAACCCCGGGCAATAGACGCCCGAGCCATGAGATATTCCTTGAGTCAAGGTTCGGATACACATGGCATGATTTTCTGATCATGAATCCTGCCTTCTTGATGACCTCCATGGCATATTCATGAGTAAAAAATCGGATATGACCAAAATCAAGCAAGCCATCGGCTTCATATCGGAAGTCCCCCAATAGCACCCGAAGTCGTATCTTCCAAAATAAGAAATTTGGAACAGTCAAAATGACATATCCATTCTTCCCTAGTAGGGTACCTATTTTACTGAGCACCACATCAGGAGAAAACGTATGCTCTAATACTTCAGAAGCAATCACCACACCATATTGCTGTTGCTCAATATCTCCCTCCCAATGTGATTGTGAAATATCCTGAAGATAACTATGCCGAAGGAATGGCTGAGCGGAGTTGAGAGCAGATGCAGACACATCCAGCCCATCCACGACATACCCCAATTGCTTCAATTCTCGAGCAAGCTCTCCTGATCCACACCCTACGTCAAGTACAGGAGAAGTATTCTCAGGAAGTATACTGCAAATATGACGGAGTCGAGCACCACCAATTTTATATACTTGGCGTGTATTGTAGTACGTATTCGTATCCATACTGCTCATTTAATCAAACCTCATGTAATGTGCAAGTCTGATGACTCATTCGTCTTGCCACCTTCTTCTTGTCATTTGTGTTTTATATTACACACATGAATACCCTCATATACGGAAATGGTTACTTATCGTCCCACCTCTCTCCACTACTTAATGCTCAGATTTTGAGCAATAAAATCACTACAGAATCTGACCTTGAGGATGAGCACGTTGACGTCCCCGATGTTATTGTAAATATGGTAGGAAAAACAGGTCGACCGAATGTAGACTGGTGTGAGTCACATAAAGAAGAAACGTATTTTGCTAATGTCACCCTCGTGCGTATGATGGCAGAGCACGCCAAGCGCCACGGTATTCGACTTGTCCACGTCTCTAGTGGGTGCATATACGAGGGAGACAATCATGGAAAAGGTTGGACGGAAGAGGACTCGCCAAACTTTGAGCGCTCATTCTATTCGTTCACAAAAGCTGAGGCGGAACGCATACTTGCAGACTATGACAATGTCCTCATTGTACGACCTCGCATGCCAATAGCAGGAATCCCGCATGCCAGGAACCTAATTAATAAACTGCTAGGGTACCAAGAAATCATTGTAGTTCCGAATTCCATTACGGTGATTGAAGATATGTGTGCCTCACTGGTGCAACTCATCACCCACGATATGACAGGTGTATACAACATGACAAACCCAACCCCAGTTACTCACAAGGATATTCTCGATATATTCGAACAGCTCTCAGGTGTATCACTGCACAAGACATATATTACCCCTGATGACCTACGTGTACGTGCTCCAAGATCTAACACCATTTTAAATACGGAGAAACTATCTCGTACAATGTTGGGCATGCCATCAGCACCTGAGAGGTTGATCTCCATCATGACTGAGTACATCAAGCACCCACATCCATTTTCGGAGCATACAATATCCTAAATCACCACTCTCGAACTACTTTTCGTACGTGCGTAGCACTAAAATATTGCTCGACCACCTGACGTCCTTTTGCTCCAATTTGTGCACGTGTCGGATGCGACACTGCACGAAGAAGAGATTGCGCCAGACTGGTCGGATCAGCCATGTCTGCAAAAAAAATGTTATCTGCGTCAGCAAAGTAGGAGGACACGGCTTCAGAGCGCCCAGTGAGTAGTGGTGTACCAAGTGCAGCTGCTTCAATAATCTTATTGGACACCACACGCTGTGCCTTATCACTACTTCCAAAAACCCCTAACGCAAGATCTGCACTCTTGAGATACGCCAAATAAGTATCGTATGGCACGGGAGGCAAAAATTGAATATTGGTGAGTCCAAGGGTGCTCGCCCGACTGACCATCTCCCGATAAGTCTGCCCTCCCCCCAAAAGTGTCAGCTGAATTTCAGTGTGATTGCGCAAGATATGCGCAGCATCAATAATATGTTCAATACCCTGAAGTGGAATAAAATATCCACCAAAGAATACCTGGAAGACTCCGGGTCTGGCACCTGGGATAGGGGTGGGCACTACACTATCCATGCGGTCTATGTCGACTGATACAGGCAATACATGCATGCGACGTCGCCCTATATGATAGCGTTGTTCGAAATAGGCTTGATGTTGCTTGGTATCAAAAAATACGGTGTCGCACAAGAGGAGTGACAATTGATCGAGCATGCTGTAGTACATTGCCTTCACGCTGTGTGCAGAAGCGAGATGTCGGTCGTTGATAAATGTATCGTAGAGAGAAATAAACATGTCCCCAATAATACGCTTACGCCACAGTAGTCGCACGAGAAAAACGGCCCATAACGAGGTATGGATGGGTTGCATGAGTACTACCCCGTCAACCATGGGCTGATATTGCACCATATCCCATACTACTCGCAATACGTGTTTCCCGTGCGTATCATACTCGGTGGTTTCGTGCTCACGAGACAGTGCATCAAGCACCACGACATTGCGCGGATAGGTACGCAGACGAGAACCCAGGACGAGGAATTTCATCGTACTCATGATAACTTCTTCGGGAAAGATGAGGTGGCATCTATGTTGGGCTGCCACAATGCTGACAACACGCGTGCTCTATCCTTCCAAGTAGGAATGTGCAACGGAGAAGTCACTCTGTGAGTGGGATGTGTGATTGCGTCACGGAGCGCCAACGCCCATTGGTCGATATCCCCTGGGGGGACATATGTGGCGTGCTCTCCCGCAATGCTTCGAATAGAGGGCAGGTTGGATGCGAGGATGGGGCGGCGGGCGGCAAGATACTCGTACAATTTAATAGGAGCGGTATATGAGATAGATTCTTGATGTACTGCTTCATTAGGAATAACCAACACATCTGCGGCACGCAAAAAATACGGAATGCTCTCCAGATGCTGATGGGAAATGACGACTGTTCGCGTATCATTGATGACGTGAGCGCACTCTGGGAAGCGCAATAAATCCGAAACCTCGCCGCCCACAAGGTAGAGCGTGGTGTTGGGATGCTCTTGTGCAATGGTATGCCATGCGGAGTAGAGGGTGGCAACTCCCTTCCAGCGTGCAAACGAACCAGTATAAACTATGAGAAATCCGGTCGCAGGGAGCCCAAGATATGTGCGCGCTGATGACTGCGTCAGTGATGCATCAAAAAGACTCAAGTCTACTCCGTTCTCTGCAATCACCACGTCCAAAAATCCTGCCTGCTTAAACACTGCTTGTGTCCCTGGAGAGTTGGCAACAATACGCGTCACACGAGCAAGCATGGCGCGAAATACTCGCACCTTACTCTCCGGCCAACTATGGGCTTCAAAATACACATGGCACCCTCTCCCACTCAATACCCATGCTAAGAGTGGACTCCTGGTGTAATATACTGCGCCAGCGTCTAATCTCTCGACACAAACCCGGAGCGCAAAAAATAGCCCATCCATCCAATACGCCACAGCGCCAAATGTGGATGCGGTGCGCAATACTTCTCCAGACCAGAGAGTGCGTACAGGAAAACGCCCTCGAAGGTGATAATACTCAAACAGATTTTGAGTGAGTGGATTCTGACGTACTGGAATCCATAATTCCACATGCTCCCCTGCTTCATGGAGTGCTTCGAGTGTCTTGGCTATCTGTAATCCATGAGCCTTCTCGGTGGGCATGCGCACATGCATCACAAAACGAATGGGGCGAAAATTTCGCACGAGTGCGCGAGATGCTTCTTCGCAACCCATGACGACTACCTCACTCTGATGGGTCACTGGCAACAACTCACGCAACGCCAAAAAACGGGCCTCATTGGCGGTCATCCACGCATCATACGAGGCATCATTCATCAGTGAATGCCTCGGTCGATGCGTGCGCAACGCCACGCGTTCGCGACAAACATGAGACGACGTATCAAACAGGAGTACGAGGTCTGGGCGCGGGAGTATCGCAAGATATTCACGGACCACCTCCAATGACACATCTCCGTCGAACAAGGAAAGGAGATTTTGGAGGTGCCCTTGATCTAGCACAGCATGGGACATCATACTTGCCTTCATGTACTTGGCGTGATGCATCACGTACAAGTTCATAAACTTTGTATACCACAGTGAAGATGCTCCCCGAAAGCGAAAGAGGTAGCACCATTGTTTCCATGCACTGACTGGATGCCGGATAAGAAATAACCCAGCATATAAGCATAGTTCTAAACGAGACTGAATACGTACACGCACCCACTTACCCTCGGCTTCAAGCGCGCGCGCCCAGGTGGACTTTCCGCTTCCTGGCATTCCGAGCAATTCGACTATCATGTTGTAGTATCTGGCTTGCGAAAGACCACTCCATAGGACTCGGAAAGCATCATTCCGATGGGGCCCAGAGGATATTGATCCAAAAAGCGTCCGATTCGCGCATTCCATTTTGCACTATGGAGTAATGGAATACTGACCGTCACAGGATACGCCACGACATCCATAAATCCCGCGTCCCGCAACAACGCTATGAGCTGACCAGGCTCTATTTGCCCACGATGAAGTGCACTCACCTTGCGCCCAAGCAATCGCTCTCTCTGGTAGTGTGGCATCTTCGTAATCACGAAACCTCGCCCTCCTGGATGGAGCATTCCTGCAAGTTTCTCGCAGAATGCCTCCTTGTCATCAATGTACTCAAGTACGCGCGAGGAAAAAAAGAACTCATAGGTGTGTTTAGGCTTCCATTCCAATATATCTGCTTCGGTAAATGTGACATGAGGTTCTTTGGCAAGTGCGCGTTTTGCGCGTGACAGCATCTCTCGAGAAATATCTACGACATCAATCTTGGCATCGGGAAATCGTTTAGCCAAAAACTTAGTCCATGTCCCTGCCCCAGGCCCAAGCTCCAGGACGCGAAGTGGGTCAAGTCGATCATCCGAAAGCACGTGCTTGCTTACCGCACGCAAGGTGAGGTGATACGCAGCACGCTGAATTTCATCTCGAAACCAGCGTTCGTGTTCATAGTCATCGCCAAATTTGTTTGGCATATAGGTATTGTAGAATTCTTTGACGTCTTGGTGTGACATAGATATATACGATAACCAGATTCTCTCATAAAATGGCGCAAAGTCCACTTACCCAGCTTGGGGATGTCGCAGTTTCATGTTACCCTCTGTCATATGGCTCATGGGATGGAAAAGCGCTTCGAACGAGTCGCTCAGTCGCACACATTTCGACACATTGTCGACACACACCAGCTTGGAGCGAAGCGGGTGCTTGATATTGGATGTTCCTATGGTGAATTTTTGGTGCACTTTGGTAAAGGAAGTGTGGGTGTCTCCATCAACCCCGAAGAAGTCGCATTTGGTAAAGCACAGGGCATAGATATTCGGGAAGGAAATATTGAAGATACCAATTTTACCCTGAATGAACGCTTTGATGTCATCTTTGCCAATAACATTTTTGAGCATCTCTATTCTCCACATGCCTTTCTGATTCGGGTGCGCACATTTCTCAATGAAGGAGGGGTACTCATCTTGGGTGTCCCCACGGTGCCAGTTATTACTTCACTCATGCGGTGGCGGAAATTTCGTGGCGCACTAGCAGAGCAACATATTAATTTTTTTACGAAAGACACCCTTGCACTTACCATCGAACGAGGAGGTTGGACGGTGCAGCATATGCGAGGTTACCACTACATGAACTCGACCCTCGATCACATGCTCGACCCTATTTATCCCCACTTTTATGCCACAGCACGCCCGACGCCAAAATTTGCGTATAGCGAAAAACGCATGAAAGAACTCGCAGGGTATCATCATACACCAACACCATGAACCACTTTGACTATCTCAAAGTTCACGTACCCGATTTGGATACCCGGCGAATTCTCGATTTAGGTAGCGGTCGAGGTAAATTTCTTTTTTACTGCCTAGACCGAGGAGTACGCGCAGTCGGACTAGAGTACAACCCTGCATATATTGCTATCACGCAGGCAAAAGCCAAGGAACGCAACGTCGAGGTGGAAGTACATCAGGGGCGAGGTGAGGCGCTCCCCTTCACTGATGCGACATTTGACTTCATGAATATCTCAGAAGTCATTGAGCATGTCGAAAGCCCCACGCAAGTCATAAAAGAGGTGCATCGGGTTTTGAGTGCAAACGGGAGTGCATATTTGAGCGTGCCCAACCGATACGGCTGGAAAGATCCGCATTTTCATCTCTACGTTGTGAACTGGATTCCTCGATCATGGTCATTTGGGTTTATTTCACTGTGGGGAAAACACAAAGACTACTCAGATCCATCATCAGGGCTTCAGCGCCTTGATCAAATGCATTACTACACTTTTCGTGACATCACCAATCTTTTGCACTCTCTCGGCTTCACGGTGACCGATCAACGTGAATCACGCATAAAGAAAAGCATCCCTCAACCTTTTACCCTACTTGCTCTGTGGTGCTATTACCCGCTCCGCTTTGCATACTTTGACTCATTTCATCTCCTCATAGAAAAAACCACCCACAGAGTGGGAGGTGTGGAGTAGTGTGGGGAGATTGCGTATGGGTTGATCGAACAACAGCGAGAGTCCGCCGAAGATGAAGCAAGCCATCACGAAAGCAAAGATTCCCACCGTGAGAATGAAGAGCCAGCGACGCGGGCGCTTGGGATGAGGCATGATTCCTCCTCATACTGTAACTTCTCGCATCCTACGTCACACACCGAAGATATGCAACTATAAAATATATTTCCCGTGGGCGTCGTCACGAATGATTTTGCCGTTTTCCATAGTAATGACGCGACGCTTCAGTGCGTCAATAATGCCTTTGTTGTGTGTAGTCAAAATAATAGTCGTGCCCATATCGTGAATTTTCTTCAAAATCTGAATGATGTCGTACGTATTCACCGGATCGAGGTTGCCCGTCGGCTCGTCTGCAATCAATACATCTGGCTGACTAATAATGGCGCGCGCAATCGCAACACGCTGCTTTTCTCCACCAGACATCTCGCCTGGAAAATGGAGTGCCTTGGAGGACAAGTCGACTAATTCAAGAACTTGAGGAACGTCGGAGTGAATTTCCTCATCCGTGCGCCCTGCGGCTTCCATCGCAAATGCAATATTTTCATAGGCTGTTTTGTTGGGCAAAAGACGAAAGTCCTGAAAGACCGTACCTATTTTACGGCGATATTCAGGGACTCGCGATGAGCGAATGCGATGCACGTTGGTGGACTCAAAAAATACCGCTCCGGAAGTAGGTTTTTCTTCTGCCAAGAGGAGTCGCAGAAGGGTCGTTTTTCCCGCACCAGAATGTCCCACTATAGAAAGAAACTCTCCGGACTCAATACCAAAAGAGACGTCGGAGACCGCAGCGTGATCTGAGTAGTGCTTGGTAACGTTGTCAAAATAAATCATACGTGTGTGCTGTAGTATACCACAATTCTCTCCCCTGCTGTGGAAAACCCCGCGCACAGGGCGCGGGGTGAGTCACAATACTTGTCGATGGATACGTGGGTCAATCATCAATTCCTTTTTTCGTGACGCCAAAAACTCCAAATCCCCAGGCGAGAGCTTGGTGTGCACGAACGACACCATAGCATAGCGAGAAGTCTGTGCGCCGGGAACCGCTTCGTCGCGACGCAGATCGCGGACTCCATGAATAGTCCCCGTGCCGTATTCTCCTCGTGTCGCCATCCAGAATTTGAGGCCAGGAAATATCAATGCCTTTCGCACATCCGTTTCACTTCCTGCGACGGGTTGCAACGCGCGATCAAACAACACCAAACCAGGGTGTGAAGAAAAGTGATGCACCGTAAATGCTGAACGGTCACGATGGAGCCCTGCATCCATCACCTTGCTTGGCACGACATCGTATCGCAAAAGTCGGGTGTACGCAGGAGCATGTGCCACCTTGCTCGCCATGCTTTCGGGGTAGCGATGGGGCACAGCGTCAAACGCCTGAGCCAGCAAGTGAGCATACGCGCGAGCCCGTTGGTGCAGTGTCTGACATGCACGCAAGAATCCGTCATACTCTCGTTTCAAGTCTGGGTCGACCTCCAGATACTCCATGAGCTCCGGTGCGTAGTGAAAGACCCATTTATTGCGATCATGGGTCGTACGCCCTTCTGCAATTTCTTGCTCAGACAACACACTTTTTGCACTCCCCACTCGACGCATGAGTCCGAATTCCAGTTCTTCGCCTGTTTCATCATGAGCAAAGTGAAGGGGGTTCACCGTGAAGCGGTGTCGATGCGACTCGTCGAGAATCATTCGGTCAAATCCACGACATAATGTGCGCACCAATCGTCCAATAGATGGAGTCTCTATCTCTGCATAGAACTGAGACACGAGATCTGCACGCACACGCGCTGGCGAAAATTGCGTTTTCATACCAGTATCCAAATAACACCTGTGCTGAGAATGACATGGGTGTACTCTATTGTCAATCTCTGTTGACTCACCGTCTTTGGTGTCGTAGGCTCAAAAGAGTTGCATTGAGTGAGATACACATGGGAAAAATCGAGCTCGTGGCAGGAGGCCTGTACTTCCTCATCTTATTTTTTGGGTGGTGCACATGGCGACAGTGCACAGTCGGAAGCAAGATGCTCGGTGGCGTATGCGCGCTCATCACACTCATACTGGGTGCCATTGCGTTCTTTATGTTTTGCTTTGGTATACCCGTCTAGCCCAACACCGCCTACAAGCGGTGTTCTGTTTGACCCAAGTGTCGCTCTGCCTCGATAAAAAGGTCGAGGTCTCCATCTTCAAGCACGTCATTTACCTTTGCCGTCTCCACATCGGTACGATGATCTTTGACCATCTTGTATGGGTGGAGCACGTAGGAGCGAATCTGATTTCCCCATTCTACTTTTGTCGATTTGGATACATACATTGCTTCTTGCTCTGCCTGCGTGAGTGATTGTCGCATGTGAAAAATCTTTGCCGAGAGGAGTTCCATCGCGCGCTCTTTGTTCTGTAACTGCGACCGCTCGGCGGAACAATGCGCAGACAAACCGGTGGGCTCGTGCACCACGCGCACAGCTGTTTCGCGCTTATTCACATTTTGCCCTCCGGCACCCCCCGAACGCGAATACTCATAGCGCACCTCAGTCTCAGGAATAGGCTCCATCTCCCCTTTCTTGAGCTTCGGGATGACTTCTACCATCGAGAAGGAAGTATGGCGTTTCGCATTTGCATTAAAGGGTGATACTCGGACCAAGCGATGGACTCCAGATTCATGTTTGAGCTCACCATAAGACGCACTCCCCACCACCTCGAAGGTGAGATTGCGATATCCACCGTGATCATTTTCGTTTTCGTGAATCAGCTGATAGCCCCAGCCTTTGCGCTCGCAGTACTTCATGTACATGCGCGCGAGCATAGCGGAAAAATCTTCTGCATCATCGCCCCCTGCACCAGAAAAAATCGTGATGATGGCATGGTTTTTGTCATATTTCCCCCCTCCCTCGGCCTCAGTTTTTAAATCCTGCAATTCCTTAATCATTGCTTGTGCCTTTGCGGGGTTCACCCAAAAATCTGCCTGATTCATAGCAGTTTCAATTGCGCTGATACGGACTTGGCGACTCTCTGGATCAACAGTGGTCATAGCACAGAGTATACAGGTCTCGCAGGGAGTCGCAAAGTGATTGACAACGTCACAAAAGAGTGAAAGATTGAACGCAGAATGTTTCAAGAAGGCCCCATATGTTGCTTCGTGCCATGCGCATTTCGACTCCCCACCAGATGAACCCGAATCAGCCCGACGCCAAAGAGCGCGAGCTCTTTCTCGTCCCCGTCGGTGAACGTCTCCCCCAAGACTGGAGTACGACACTCCGCAAAGAAGTGGTGATGGAAGAAATACTAAAGCGTATAGATGGCGAAAAATCAGTGTGCTTCGAGCTGGTGAATCCGTCTCTATCCACGAGCGTGACCGCATTCATCGCGCACATGTCCAACATCGGCAATTGGACAGGGTCAAAATTTTTCATCTCGACCACTGCGCATCAGCTCATTCCCTTCCTCGCTTCATCTTTTTATCGCCATGGGCCAGGCATTGTCGCCGTCCTCAATTGTCTTCCGCGCCCTGATTACGTCTCTTCACTCATCGCCATGGGTGCAACTGCCATACAAGTCCGCCATGAGGATGTATCGACCGACTTGGAGTCGGGATGCACACTCCTCAGTGCCGTGCGAAAGCCTGGATGTGCTATCTGGGTCGACGATGTCCGAAACGAAGTGGAAGAAGGGCGAGCACGAGACTATGGCGCTTCTGTGTGTATTCGTACATAAATTCACCCCGAGCTATGCTCGGGGTGTTTTACTTACGGACCAAATTGCTCTGTCCAGTCTGTCACAATATTCCACGCACCAAACATTTTGACCAGGTAATACTGTGTCTCATGATTGATACGCACTTGCCCACTTCCGCGCTTGCGATACGCAAAGGCTCTCATCGGAAGATTCATGCTCTCCATGACGGACGCCACATCTTCGGGAGGGAGGGCGCGATACAATTTCATCGCTTGACCACCTCCGCCGTTGTAGGCTGCCACAGGATATGTACTCCCTAATCGATAATCCTCCAGAAACAACTCTCGCACAGAGGACGGAAGCTCTGCTAGCTCATAATCCAAGAGGCACACAGCAGACTTCATCCCATTTTCCCCATCTCGCGCTCCAGGATCGAAGTCCGGTCGCAACGACAGCATGGGGCACAGTCGCCGAGTCATGCTATATGTGCCATTCCCATTCTTGTTGGTAAATTGATACAATCCAATCGCATCGGCTACCGAGTTGGCAAAATAAAATGGTTCGGGATTGAGTGCGTATTCTATCAACACCGCTTCTGCAGTGCGTAGTGGATCACTCCTCCATGCACCATCATCTGATTGCTCGATGATGCCAAGCACCATCAGCATATCGCGAGGCCACACCTCCCCCAGTGACTTACCAGGAAATGCAAGGGATGGGGTGCGCCCGAGTGGACCATCCACCCGACGAATGTCCGCCATCCACATAGAGTACCCCAAACGCAAAAGCGCAGGGGTCGCTGGAAGTGCATGGTGCATGGGGTGATACGGGGTATAGACGACCGGCACAGCCTGCGCGATGATGCGTGCATCTCTGGTCCGCCAATAGGCGCTCGAAAAGCGTGGATGGCGCAACCCAAGAACAATGAGTTCGCGATCGTCATAGGTCACCCCAAACTTCATCCGTGCTACACCAACTCCCCCTTGGTGCACTACATCGTATGATGCATCGAGTGATTCAAAAGAAAATACTGGGGTAGTTTTGCCTTTCGTCGTGCGCACCGGCAAAGGATGAGGAACACGAATCGGAATCAGATGAATACGACCATCACATGCATCGTACGCTCCGATGGTGATATGTCGATATAGGCGCTCTTCTGTGTGCGCTCGAGTCACGTATCGGGTCTTTCCACTTTTGGTGCGCACTGCGCGACGGACTTCGGCACGCACGCGATCGCGTTCAATAAGTGGTCTGTCCTCTTCGAGCAAACGCTGGCGCGTCGCTTCGCTCAGCGCCACCACCTGGTATGCATCCACCAATTCATGACTGGGGTCGCACAATGGAGCTTGTTGCGCCATAGCGCACGTCGCAATACCCCAAGAAAGGAGATACTTCCACATTCTTCTTCTCCTTGACAATTACATCTCAATTCAGCTTAATCATCGCGACAAAAAAAGCAACCCGCACCATTGGTGCGGGTAAAAACTCTTATTCTTTTTGTACTGCGGGAGGAATACTCCACTCCACGCTCATATCGACAGGCGGGAGCATCACACTTGGATCGTGATACCTCATCGTCTCGATAAACTGACGGAACACAGGGAGCGCATTACGCCCACCGGTCTCTTTGCGCCCCAACGGAGTCTTTTCGATATTATTGAGTCGTGTCGCCACCAGGATGGTCGACGTCGCACCAATAAACCAATTCTCTGTCGATGACGTCCCATCTGGGCCTGTGGCCGTTCCTGTCTTGCCGTACAGCTCACCTTCTGGGAAAACTTTCCGCAGGCTTGCAGCAGTGCCGAGAAGGTCACCACCACTCCCTATGCTTGATCGACTGCCCGTGACATCAACCGGGGCACGCATGAGTGCACGCATCGCCGAAGCCGTATGGGGACTGAGCACGCGATCACATGCACGAGGTGGTGCATGTCGATATGTCACCTTCCCGCTAACGTCACTCACCTGCCGCACGAACGTGAGCGGCACCCTGCATCCGCCATTAATCATGGGCATAAATGCGCGCGCCATTTCCCACAGCGTCACTTCAGCAGAACCAATGGCAAGAGTGTAATTCGGGAGTCGCGTACTCCGCTCTTCCTCGGTCTTTCCAGTCACCGATAGATGTTGGAGTTCGCTTTCAATACCCAACCGCTTGGCCATGTCCGCCACGGCTTGCGCGCCGAAATTCCAGCGAGAGAGCTCATCGCTCCCTTCAGGAGCGAGTTGTCCCACACCCCAGATTGTGGCGGTATTGCGACTCTCTCCAAGTGCCAACGCACAAGAAATTTTGCCTCGATATTGCGGTCGACCCTCGTAGGGGTAGTTATCAATCGGATGGCGACTGACAATTTTTCCTTTCCATCCCACCACTTGCGGCACCCACACGCGTGCATCAAGCACAACACAGGGAGTGAGGAGATCAATGGGTTCGTCCATGCCATCACAGGGGTACACACCATTGAGGAGACAAGCGGTCTCGCGCGCAATGCGCTCTTGCCGCTCGAGCTTCTCGAGATATGCAGCAAAGAGGAAGGGCTTGAACGTCGATCCAGCTTGACGGCGCGATTGAAGCGCATTGTCGTACTGATTCTCCCTAAAATCTTGCCCACCTACCATCGCAACCACTTCGCCCGAGGCAATGGATACTGCGAGTGATGCACACTGGATGGTCTCGCTATTCTCGGGGTGACGCTTGAGATACTCTGTTATTGCGTTCTCGCACGCTTCCTCAAGTGCTTTCTGTGCGCGCAAATCGATGGTCGACTGCACCAAGAGGCCTGCACTGGCAATCGGAATTTTCTGATCAATTCCGAATTGACGATTCACTGCGGCATTGATGTATGCATGGGTACGCTTGCACGTGCCTGCATAGGGAAGCGGGTTCAGCACTTGCTGTTGTGCCAATGCACGCTCACTGTCGGTAATCATGCGACGTTCCGCCATCAACTTGATCACACGATCCTTGCGAGCCATGATTCGCTTTTTCCCCTCATCACCGCCCAAGCGATATGCCTCGGGTTGATTAATGAGCGCAGCAAGAAATGCTGCCTCGGCAATCGTCACATCCTTGGCTGACTTGCCAAAGTACGAGCGACTTGCAGTCTCTACTCCATACGCACCACCAAAGTAGACGAGGTTCACGTACAAATAGAGCAAATGGTCTTTGTCTACCGCATGCTCAAGGTGAGACGCAATGACCACTTCTCTTACTTTGCGCACATACGAGCGCTCCGGAGTGAGAAACACATTTTTCGTCAACTGCATCGTGAGCGTGGATGCCCCCGAAGCAATTTGCGCCTTGATGGCATTAGCCGCACCTGCTCGAGCCATGGCATACAAATTGAAGCCGTGATGATCCCGAAAGGTGTGATCCTCGGAAGCCAGAATCGCAGACAAAAAGTGCGGATGCACCTGACTGAGCTCTACTGGATCTCGATTCTCGTGGGCAAAGCATCCCATTTCCACTTGCCCCGAAGTGTCGGTCACGTAGGTTGCGGCCTTCAATCGGAAGTCCCGCAACTGCGTACCGTACGCTGGGGGGTGTGGGGTGGGGTCGAGGAGGACATACCACATCACCATGATGAGGAGAAATGAGTTGACCGCTGCAATCGACGCATAGCGTCTCACGCGCTGGTAGTAGGTCACCGCAAAAAATATCGCAATAGCCACCAAGAGCGCCAGACACACGCGTGCCAATACCGCAATGTAGACGGATGGCGACAGCTGAGCAAAATAGCCACCCACGCCCAAGGTAAACACCTTCGGGAGTTCATGAGAGAACCACCCTGTCTTGATGTCGACAGCGTAGATGAAGTCGGACAACATGCTTGAAAGCACAATGGCGAAAGCCTCGAGAGAGCGCTCGTGCACCAAGTACCACAAGAACATAAATCCCAAAACGGCCAGTGGAACACCGACAAGCCACACCAGAGCCCACGTGCTCGCCTGAAGCGTCACGAGAACGAATTTCCACAGGCGCGCAATGCGGGACACCTCTTGAGGCAAATCGGTACTGCGTCGCATGGGGGGTGGCACGGAATCATCCGTGCGATGACGTTGCCAGAACTTGAAGCTCATACAGGACCTCCAGCTATTCTATGACTACAAAAAACCTCTGAAATCATCCTAGAGTAAGAATAAATTTTTGCAAGAGATTTTCAATATTGTCAAAATACCCATTGAAATAATGACAAAATGGGGATGAAGCACGCTATCATCTATGCAACTGGCTTCTGCAAGTAGGCGCACACCGTGCGACGCTTCCATGCCTTTCCGTCTCGAATATGTTTATAGGAGCGCTCAATTTTTGCACAATCGAAATAGGGATCAAAGAAATCATGCAACGTCTGTTCATTCCACACATGCTCATACACCCCCATGCTTGGATGAATATAGGCATCTGGCTCATCTGCAGGGTGCTCTTTCAGCAATCGCTTGACGTGCATATCTTCTTCCGACAAGAACGACTTAAAGAATAGCCATCCTCCCGGCTTGAGTACGCGCAGGATTTCTGCCCGCAATACCTCGCGCTCTCTTCGGCGCAAAAAATGAGAGGTCATCATATCAAGCACGATGTCCACCGAGTGATCTGGCAAATCGATAATGCCCTCAATACTCCGGGCAGTATAGGTGATAGGGAGGCCAGCTGAAGCACGCTCGGCAATCTGTATACCTTCATCAGAGATATCATACCCTACCCCACGCATGCCGTATGTTTGGGCCAAGTAAATTAAATTGCGCCCGTTTCCACAACCCAAATCCAGTGCCCGTGTCGTGACGTTGACATATCGCTTCCCAAAATTGCGTTCCAAAAAACGGCAGAATTTCTCGAGGTCTTCTGCTGGCTCGTCCGAAAGCATGAGATGCTCGGAAGTGCGATATTCCTTATTCCAAAATTGTTGGTGCTTAGACATGGAGAATACGTTGTGCCCCGGGAGCCGAAGCCCGGGATCGAACCGGGGACCTTCTCGTTACGAGTGAGATGCTCTACCAACTGAGCTACTTCGGCTTTTCGATTCCGGACGCATGTCACGCAGGTGACATGCTGAACCGGCTGGAGCCGTTTCCCGGAATCGAACCGGGGACCTTTTCCTTACCATGGAAATGCTCTACCATCTGAGCTAAAACGGCAATATGAGAGGGGGATTCCCCCTGTCCGTGCTATCGTACCCTATCTCCTCATTTTAATCAATTCCCCCAAATCCCATAGTCCTACTTGCACAATTGCCCTCCCTTCCCTATAATGCCCTTATTGACTCAAATGAGTCAATTTATAGCGGGATAGAGGAGAGGTACCTCGTCAGGCTCATAACCTGAAGGCTCTGGTTCGATTCCAGATCCCGCTACACGAATGTGATCTCCCGCTTCGACAGAGATGGACACACGGAGACGCACTTCGGCATGTCGACGTAGCTCAGTTGGTTAGAGCGAAGGACTCATAAGCCTTAGGTCGCTGGTTCGATTCCAGCCGTCGACACCATCCGATAGACAATAAGCACATCTTGCTGTACTATCGGAGACAATGTTTGCGGTGGTAGCTCAACTGGTTAGAGCACCCGCCTGTCACGTGGGAGGTTGCGGGTTCGAGTCCCGTCCGCCGCGCAAATAATAAAAAGCACCGTCAGGTGTTTTTTATTGCGCCGGTGCGAAGCGGAGCTTTGCAAGGGACTCGAAAAGGTTGAGTATATTTCGTCTGCGAAATACGAAACCTGTACCGTCCCCGTAGGGGAAGAGTCCCGTCCGCCGCGCAAATAATAAAAAGCACCGTCAGGTGTTTTTTATTGCGCCGGTGCGAAGCGGAGCTTTGCAAGGGACTCGAAAAGGTTGAGTATATTTCGTCTGCGAAAT
>JACCDX011871534.1_pt1 | contig 60888 bp, 55 predicted proteins | sample 7449681 | NCBI WGS metagenome assembly JACCDX01 (sample SAMN15323450, study PRJNA562643) | freshwater metagenome | isolation source: river surface water | place: USA:Blue River Watershed | collected 2017-08-18
GTTAGCCTGTGAGGTAACTGCAACACCGAATGCGAGAGCTGCAGCAGTCGCAACGGCAAGACCGCGTTGGATCTTCTTGTTCATTTAATACCTTTCGTAAATTCCCGGGAAGGGAGGGCGTAAATATAAAGGTCTAAGTGTGTGTTAGACAACATGCAATGATTTCGCAGGAGTTAATTTTTACGCTTAAAAATGGTGCACTTTATTTCGATTTGGTTACGAAATTACTGAAATATCGGTTTAATCAAAATTTAGCGTTCTGGGGCTGCATCTGGCGAGATAACAGCCATTGCAACTTCTTTCATAGTGAGACGACGATCCATTGCAGCGCGTTGAATCCATGAGAATGCTTCAGGTTCTGAGAGATTTAACGCCTTCATCAAAATTCCTTTTGCACGATCGATTAATTTACGTGTCTCTAATCGATCATTTAAATTTGCTACTTCATCAGCAAGTGCTGACATTTGTGCATATCGACTTGCAGCAATTTCAATCGCTGGAATTAAATCGTTGATGGTAAATGGTTTAACTACATATGCCATTACCCCAGCGGCATTTGCGCGTTCGACTAATTCTCGTTGACTAAACGCTGTTAGCATTAAAACTGGAGTAGATTTAACAATCTCTTCTGCAGCAGTTAAGCCATCCATGATTGGCATATTGATATCAAGAATTGCTAAATCAGGAGAATGTTTTAAATTTAAATCGATCGCTTCTTTTCCGTTGCCAGCTTCGGCGATAACTTCATACCCCGCTTCTCGGAGCATCTCAACTAGATCAAGACGGATTAACGCCTCATCCTCAGCAACGAGAATTTTCATGTGCCTCGAGTCGGATTTGAACCGACACTATGCAGTGTTTGAGACTGCCCTCTCTACCGTTAGAGTACCGAGGCGTGTAGGCAGTTTAAACGAGAAGTGAACGTTAAAGAAATTAACGATACGCAGCAGCGCGACCTGCGGTCGCATCGCCAATTACGTGGACGCGAACTGCATTGGTTGAACCAGGAATTCCTGGAGGTGCACCTGCAACAATTACAACAGTATCCCCTAATTGCGCCTCGCGCTTTTCGATTAACCATTGATCAACTTGTTTAACCATGTCATCTGTATGTGAAACAGTAGAGACAATTCCTGGTTCGACGCCCCAGGTAAGAGCTAATCGATTGTAAGTTCCTTCTACAGGCGTTAGCGCCAAAATTGGAATTGAATTACGGAACATCGCCATGCGGCGAGCTGATTCACCAGACTCTGTAAATGCCACCAAATACTTCGCATTTAAAGTGGTGCCGATTTCGGTCGCAGCTTTGGTGATTGCGCCGCCCTTTGTGGTTGGCTTTGCATCTAGTGGTGCAATTCGATCTAGGGCCTTTGATTCTGTGTGTGTAATGATGCGAGCCATTGTCTGAACCGCTTCAATTGCAAATTCTCCGACTGAAGTCTCCCCAGAGAGCATCAGCGCATCTGCACCATCGAGCACAGCGTTTGCACAATCGGTGGCTTCTGCCCGAGTTGGTGAGCTATTGGTAATCATCGAATCAAGCATCTGAGTTGCGACGATTACCGGCTTAGCGGCTGCTCGAGCAAGAGCGACGCAACGTTTCTGAACTAGCGGAACCTCTTCGATTGGAAGTTCTACACCCAAGTCACCGCGTGCAACCATGATGCCATCGAATGCTTCAACAATCTCTTCGAGGTTTGCTACAGCTTGTGGCTTTTCAATCTTGGCAATTACTGGGAGTCGAATCCCGACCTCATCCATAATTGCATGGACATCTTTAATATCTTTGGCATCGCGTACAAATGAGAGCGCGATAAAATCTACGCCAGCCTTAAGGCCCCACCGTAAATCTTCTTTATCTTTCTCAGATAGCGCAGGTACTGAAACTGCGACACCTGGCAGATTGATACCTTTATTATTCGAAACGGCGCCAGGTTCGATGCACTTAGTAACTACATCGTTTCCCTTAACTTCAATAACTTCAACAGTTACTTTTCCATCATCAATTAGTAATCGATCGCCTGGTTTGCAATCTCCTGGAAGCCCTTTGAATGTGGTTCCGACGCGTTCCTTAGTGCCTTGAATATCATCAGTAGTAATAGTGAAGATATCGCCACGTGCTAAATCATGTGGTCCATCTGAAAAGCGACCTAAGCGAATCTTTGGTCCTTGTAAATCTACGAGAACTGCAACCGGGACCTTTGCCTCTTCTGCGGCAGCGCGAACTCGATCAAGTCGGTTCTGATGTTCTTCATAGCTTCCATGTGAAAGGTTGAGTCGAGCCATGTTCATGCCTGCTTCAATAAGTAGCTTTACACGTTCTGGAGCTTCAACTGCTGGACCCATGGTGCAGACAATCTTTGCGCGGCGCATATCTCTCTTCTCTATACGAATAGTTGATTTTAAACGGTAAGTGGTCGATCAGTTGGTTGGATTGGCGCAGGAAGTTGTGTTCTTCCGCTCAAGTAGCGATCAACTGCTGCAGCTGCACTTCGACCCTCTGCAATAGCCCAAACAATTAGTGATTGTCCGCGACCGGCATCGCCAGCTACGAAAATTCCTTCTTGATTAGTTTGGAAATTCTCATTGCGCTTGATGTTTCCACGTTCATCTAGTTCAACTTCAAGTTGTGCGATAAGTGGTGACTTCTCAGGACCAGTAAAGCCCATTGCCATAAATACAAAGTCAGCTGGAATATCGCGTTCGCTTCCAGGAACTGGTTCAAATTTCCCATTTTCGAATTTAACTTCGACAATCTTTAACGCTTTTAGATTTCCATTTCCATCACCCACAAATTCTTGGGTGTTAACGCTAAATACTCGGTTATCTAACTCTTCGTGAGCACTAGATACTCGATAAATCATTGGATATGTCGGCCATGGTTGAGATGAAGGACGTTCATCTGTAGGACGCGGCATAATTTCTAATTGAGTAACAGATGCTGCCTTTTGGCGAATTGCAGTTCCCAAACAATCTGCACCAGTATCTCCGCCACCAATTACAACAACATGCTTACCTGCAACATTAATAGGTGGATCAGTGACCTCGCCTAAACCTTGCTTGTTGCCCCATGGAAGATATTCCATCGCCTGGTAGACACCTTTAAGTTCGCGACCAGGAATATTTAAATCGCGCCACTGAGTTGCACCGACTGCTAAAACAATTGCATCGTATTTACGAATTAGGTCATCACCAGTTAGCTCTTCGCCGACATTTACACCAGGGCGGAAACGTGTGCCCTCTTTCTCCATTTGTTGAATACGGCGATCAACAACATACTTCTCCATTTTAAATTCTGGAATTCCGTAACGAAGTAAGCCGCCAATCTTCTCGGCACGTTCATAAACAGCAACAGTATGGCCGGCGCGTGTAAGTTGCTGCGCAGCAGCTAGGCCTGAAGGTCCTGAGCCGATAACCGCAACTGTCTTACCGCTTAGACGTGAAGGAATAAGTGGTTTGATGGAATCGCTTCCCCATGCCTCTTCAACAGTACGAAGTTCGATCTGCTTAATTGTGACCGCTTCACGATTGATACCGACAACACATGCAGTCTCACACGGTGCTGGGCAAAGTCGTCCAGTGAATTCTGGGAAGTTATTTGTGGCATGTAAACGATCGATCGCGGAGTTGAAATCTCCTCGGTACATCAAGTCGTTCCACTCTGGAATTAAATTACCTAGCGGGCAACCTGAATGACAGAAAGGAATTCCACAATCCATGCATCGCGAAGCTTGAGTGCGCAGATGTTCGATTGATTGCGGTTCGTAAACTTCTCGCCAATCTTGAATGCGAACATCAACTGGACGACGCTTTGGCGTTTCGCGTTGCTCCTTTATGAATCCTCTTGGATCACCCATTTGCAATCGCCTCCATTACATACTTATCTACTTCTTCAGAGCTTAGGCCGTTTGCTTTTGCTTCAGCGATAGCAGCCAATACCTTCGCGTAATCTCTAGGCAGAATTAAGGTGAATCGAGAGAGATCCCAATTCTTTAATAGCCCACTTGCAATTTCTGATCCAGTCTCTGCTGCAAATTTTGAAAGAATAGATTTCAATTCAGCTTCACGTTCAGCATCTACTGGTAACAGATCCACCAATTCAGTATTAACTAACTCTGGTTTTAGATCTAATACATATGCGACGCCGCCTGACATACCAGCAGCCAAGTTACGTCCAGTGCGACCAAGGATCACTACGCGACCACCGGTCATGTATTCAAGTGCGTGATCTCCAACGCCTTCAGTTACTGCAGTCGCACCTGAATTACGAACACAGAAACGCTCTCCGACAATTCCGCGAACAAAAATCTCTCCGCTGGTTGCACCATATCCAATAACGTTTCCGGCAATCACATTCTCTTCAGATTTGAACTTAGCTTTCTCATCTGGGCGAACTATTACGCGGCCACCTGAAATACCTTTACCAACATAGTCATTGCTATCACCATATAAACGGATGGTTAATCCCTTTGGAATAAATGCTCCGAGTGATTGGCCAGCAGAGCCATGAAGTACCACATTGATGGTGTCGTCAGGCAAACCTTCGCCCTTGTATTTGCGAGTGATCTCCGCGCCAAGCATGGTTCCAACTGTGCGGTTAACGTTGCGAACTGGAACATCAATATTTACCGCTTCACCCTTTTCAAGCGCCGGCTTTGCAAGTTCGATCAACTTATTATCAAGCGCATTAGCCAAACCATGATCTTGAGTTGTGGTGTTGTGAAGAGGTGAATCAACATCTGGACGAACAAGTAGTGGTGAAAGATCTAAGCCACTTGCCTTCCAGTGATCAACAGCAGCCTTAGTATCTAAGTACTCAACGTGGCCAACTGCTTCTTGAATTGATTTAAATCCAAGTTGCGCGAGTAGCTCGCGAACTTCTTGTGCGATGTATTCGAAGAATGTTTCTACGAACTCTGGCTTACCAGAGAACTTTGCGCGAAGTTCTGGATTCTGCGTTGCAACGCCAACTGGGCAGGTATCTAAATGGCAGACGCGCATCATGATGCAACCTGATACAACTAGCGGAGCGGTAGCAAAACCAAACTCCTCTGCACCAAGTAGCGCTGCGATTACAACGTCGCGACCTGTCTTTAATTGGCCATCAGTTTGAACGACGATGCGATCGCGCAGACGATTTAATAGAAGTGTCTGTTGCGTCTCTGCAAGGCCAAGCTCCCAAGGCGCTCCGGCATGCTTTAAAGAAGTTAAAGGAGATGCACCAGTGCCACCATCATGGCCAGAGATTAGGACTACGTCTGCATGCGCTTTTGAAACACCTGCTGCGACAGTTCCGACACCAACCTCAGCTACAAGTTTTACGTGAACGCGCGCATTCTTATTTGCATTCTTCAAGTCGTGAATTAGCTGTGCCAAATCTTCAATTGAGTAAATATCGTGATGTGGTGGAGGTGAAATCAAACCAACACCGGTAGTTGAGTGGCGAACCTTTGCTACCCATGGATAAACCTTGTTACCAGGTAGCTGTCCGCCTTCTCCTGGTTTTGCACCTTGAGCAATTTTGATCTGAATATCATCAGAATTAACAAGATACTCACTTGTTACACCGAAGCGACCAGATGCAACCTGCTTAATTGCAGAGCGTTTTGAATCGCCATTGGGTAGTGGAATAAATCGTGCCGGATCTTCTCCGCCTTCTCCGGTATTTGATTTACCACCAAGTCGGTTCATAGCAATCGCTAAAGTTTCATGCACTTCTTGCGAAACTGATCCAAAACTCATAGCGCCAGTTGAGAATCGCTTTACGATTTCCGAGATTGGTTCAACTTCATCAATTGAAATTGGAGGGCGAATACCTTCTTTAAACTTAAATAAGCCACGTAGAGTCATTAGGCGCTTGCTCTGTTCATCAACTCGAGTGGTGTAACGCTTAAATACATCGAAGCGCTTATTTCGAGTTGAGTGCTGCAGAGTAAAGACTGTCTCTGGATCAAATAGGTGTGGTTCGCCTTCACGTCTCCACTGGTATTCGCCACCAATTGAGAGTCGCTTCGCGCCAGGAATTTCTCCGCCTGGTGGATAAGCAACGTGATGACGCTTCTTAACTTCCGAGGCAACCGTGTCGAGTGTGATTCCGCCAAGTCGTGAAGTTGTTCCGGTAAAGAACTCATCTACCAACTCTTGGGAAAGTCCGATAGCTTCAAAAACTTGTGCACCGGTATATGAAGCGATAGTTGAAATACCCATCTTTGACATAACTTTAAGTACACCCTTACCGAGTGATTTAATTAAATTCTTAACAGCCTTCTCCGCTGTAATGCCAGTGATAACTCCTTGGGCAACTAAATCTTCTGCCGACTCCATCGCCAAATATGGATTTACTGCAGCTGCACCGTAACCAATTAATAGCGCGACGTGATGAACTTCGCGGACATCGCCAGCCTCCACAATTAAGCCAACTTTGGTACGTGATTTCTCGCGGATTAAATGGTGGTGAATTGCAGCAGTTAATAACAATGATGGGATTGGCGCATTATCTGCATCTCCATCACGATCTGAGAGCACAATGATTCGTGCACCTTCTGCGATAGCTTTTGAAACTTCTGCTTTGATCTCTTCGATGCGCTTACGAAGTCCAGCGCCATCTGCTTCTACTGAGAAGAGCGCTTTAACTACATACGATTCAAGGCCTGGATAATCTCCATCAACATTTGCATGGATGATTTTTGCCAATTCATCGTTATCAATTACTGGGAATGCGATTCCAATTTGACGACAGGAATTAGGTCCTGGATCTAGCAAATTCCACTCGGGTCCTAAAGCAGCACCTAGAGAGGTGACCAACTCTTCACGAATTGCATCAAGTGGTGGATTTGTAACTTGCGCAAATAGTTGTGAGAAGTAATCGAACATCAATCGTGGCTTCTCAGAAAGCGCTGCGATTGGAGTATCGGTTCCCATTGAGCCCAGCGGTTCCATGCCATTTTGAGCCATCGGAGTAATGATTACGCGGAGTTCTTCTTCTGTGTAACCAAAAGCCTTTTGGCGACGAACCACAGATGCGTGCGGATAAATAATATGTTCGCGATCTGGAAGATCCTTTAATCGAATCATTCCCTCTTTTAGCCACTGGCCATAAGGCTGCGCATTAGCAAGTGAATCCTTAATTTCATCATCTTCAATGATGCGTCCTGCTTCGATATCAACTAGGAACATCTTGCCTGGTTGTAGTCGGCCTTTACGTACCACGTTCTCTTGCGGAATATCTAACACGCCAACTTCAGATGCGAGAATTACATATCCATCTTCAGTTACCCAGAATCTAGAAGGGCGCAAGCCGTTTCGATCTAAAACTGCACCAACTTGTTTTCCATCTGTAAAAGTTACACAGGCAGGTCCATCCCAAGCCTCCATCATTGCGGCATGGAATGCATAAAAATCGCGACGATTCTGTGGCATCGATGCATGGTTCTCCCAAGCTTCAGGAATCATCATTAATATTGAATGCGGAAGTGATCGGCCACCCAAATATAGAAGTTCAAGTACTTCATCAAATGATGCAGAGTCAGATCCAGCCATATCAACAATTGGGAAGATACGTTCAAGATCTCCAGGTATTAAATCTGATTCAAGAAGTTCTTCGCGTGCGCGCATCCAATTGCGATTGCCTTTAACGGTATTGATTTCTCCATTATGTGCAATGTAGCGATATGGATGTGAAAGTTGCCAAGAAGGGAAAGTATTGGTTGAGAAACGTGAGTGAACAATCGCCATTGGTGACTTAACGCGTTCATCGTTTAGCTCTGGGTAGAACTTACTTAATTGAGCGGTGGTCAACATGCCTTTGTAGACAATGGTTGCAGAGGAAAGTGATGAGAAGTAAACCGGCAAACTATGTTCGATTCGTTTACGTAAACAGAAAGTCATGCGATCTAGTGTTAAGCCACTCTCGCCATTCTTACCTGCAACAAAAAGTTGTTCAAACTTAGGCATAACGCTAATTGCGGTCTTACCCAAAGTTGTTGGATCAGTCGGTACTTCGCGCCAACCTAAAATTACTAAATTCTCTTCGGCTGCTAATTTTTCGATTTCGCTTCGAACATTTACACCTTGTTCGATAAATGCAAGTCCGGCAGCATATGCACCAGCTTCAGGTAATTTGAAATCAACAGTTGCGCGGAAAAATTCATCTGGAATGCGAATTAAGATTCCAGCGCCATCGCCGGTATCTGGATCGGCGCCAGTTGCGCCGCGGTGTTCCATATTTTCAAGAGCGCGTAACGCCTTTTGAACAATCTCATGTTGAGCTTCCCGCTTAAGGGTGGCAACCATTGCAACGCCGCATGCATCATGTTCGTTTGCAGGATCATAAAGACCTTGTGCTGCAGGGTAATTGTTTGAAAGCAAGGCTCGCACTCCCCTTTGAATTTCCTATGAGATTGGGACGACCTTGGCCCTATTTAGTGCGAAAGATTAGCAACAAGGGGGCGAAAAGCGGTAAAGAATTTTCAATTACCTCTGAGTAGATTGCGGTATCCCCGCTTAAATTCCCACACTGTGAGCAAATGCGCCGATTGCGCCGGTAATCACCATACCTATGATGCCGCCAATAACTACACGAGCAGTTGCTCTAAATAGATTGGTACCAGCGGTCTTTGCACTGACAAATCCAGCGACGGTCAAGCCGACGATTGTCACTGCAGTAATTCGAATTGAATTACTGTTTATATAAGGAAGATAGAAACCTAAGAATGGAATCAATCCACCAAGTGTAAAACTGATTGCCGATGCAATTGAGGCTTGAACTGGGCGCGCCATCGTGTGTTCGAACTGGCCAAGTTCATCACGCAAATGTGTTTCTAGCGCATCATGAGCGTGCATCTGCTCTACCACTTGTTTCGCTAAATCTTCTGAGAGACCGCGTCCCATATAAATTTGAACCAGCTCTAAGAATTCGCCTTCTGGGTTAGTTGCATGTTGATCTGCTTCTAGCTGTCGATCTGATTCTTCAATATCAACTTGGGAACGAACAGAGACATATTCGCCAACTGCCATAGAGAGCGCGCCTGCTGCAATTCCTGCAAGGCCCGTTGTGAGAATTACTGAATCGCTCTGCATCGCAGCCGATACGCCCACCATCAAAGATGCTGTTGAGACCAAACCATCGTTGACACCGAGTACCGCTGCACGTAGCCAGCCCGCGCGGTGAGCTCTATGCTCCTGATTGCGACGCATCGTTTCGTTTAGAGACATAGCGAAATATTACCTGCGAATCTGAATAAATTTGGCTAACGCCGTGCTTCCGAGGGCCAAGCTAACCCATTGATTAAGGCGTAAACCTGCGAAAGTGTGAGCCTCATCTATTCGAATTCCTTCAATAAAGAAACGATATGCGCAGTAGCCAGCAACATATATATAGAAGAGGCTGCCGGTTTTGAACTTTCCCGTCAATCTAATAAGTACATATGCCAGAGCGAAGTTGCAGAGCGCTTCATATAGAAATGTTGGGTGATAAGTCGCGCCATCGCTAAGTTTTAGCGCCCAAGGTAAATCAGTGGGACGGCCATAAAGTTCGCCATTGAACCAATTCCCAAATCGCCCAATTCCTTGTGCAATTAATAGAGCTGGCGCAATTGCATCCATCAAATAAGTAAAAGGAAGCGGATCTTTATATTTCCAGATTGCAACTAGCGCACCGCCTGCAATTGCTCCCCAGATTCCAAGGCCACCTTCCCAAATTTTGAATACGTCAGATAACTTTCCATTTGCACCAAAGAAATACTCAGGTGAAGTTATAACGTGATAAAGACGCGCACCAATTACGCCACCTGGAATTACCCAGAGCGCTAAATTGGTAACTGTTTCAGAATTTCCACCACTTGCGATAAATCGCTTATTGGTAAGCCAGACTGCCAATGTTGCGCCAAGGATTATGCAGAGTGCATAGGCATGAATAGTTAGCGGTCCAACAGAAATTTGTGAAACTGTTGGCGTGGGAATAAAGCGAGCGATCAATTACTTCTTAAATACAAGCTTTGCAAACGTATTTGCATCGAAGTAATTCGCACTGGTGCGCTCAATTTCCTTACCGTTAATCAAAACAGTTGGAGTTGAGTTGATCTTCTTCTTTGCACCATCAGTTGCGACGTTAGTTACCCAATCCTGATACTTTGCACTTGATACACATTCTGCAAAGCTCTTTGAAGTTAGATTTAACTTTGCACCTAATCCAATAAGTGTGGTTGCATCCCACTTGCCTGAATTTTCAGCGCCTTGATTTGCATAGAGCGCTTCGTGGTATTGAAGGAACTTGCCTTCATCTGCAGAACAGGCCGCAGCGTTAGCCATGTACGCAGATTCCGCACCGATAAATGAAAGAGTATGGAAGACCACGGTGGCTTTCTTCTCTTCAATCCATTGGCGGATCTGCTTATTGTTTACCGCTTCAAAGTTCTTACAGACAGGGCATTGGAAATCTTCCCAGATATCAACCTTTGGAACTCCAGTTAACCCTTTGTTGAAGACAATTCCGTAACCTTCGGACTTCTCAACTGAAGAAGGTGTTGCTGCATTCTCTTTAGCCTTATTGCTTGTGAATCCAACTACTCCGGTAACAACCACTACAAGTGCAATCATTCCGATTACTAGATTGCGCGTGACGTTATCTTTCTTCTTTGGAGCTGACATCATCCCTCTTCCTATTTGGTACCTGCCAATAATGGTGAATCCTACCTAGCGATTGCGGACTTTAACTCCTCCGCCAATTTCTTTACAGCGCTCAAACCTTCAGAAAAGCTTGGAGCTTTCTGAACTGCATTTATAAATGCGCTACCAACGATTACGCCATCTGCGAATTTGGCAACTCCGGCTGCCTGTTCGGGGGTCGATACACCTAAGCCAACCGAGATCGGAAGGGATGTGAATTTACGTGCTCGTTCAACTAGCACTTCTGCGGCGCTTGAAACTTGGGCTCTAGCGCCGGTGACGCCCATTAGCGATGCTGCATATACAAACCCGCCACAAGAAGAGACCACTTTCTCTAGACGTGAATCGTTACTGCTTGGTGCAATTACAAATATCGGATTGATTGCATGTTTTTTACAAGCATCTAGCCATGGACCAGCTTCTTCATTTGTTAAATCAGGTGTAATTGTTCCGCTACCACCAGCTGCCGCCATATCAGAGGCAAACTTCTCCACGCCATATTTTTCAATTGGATTCCAGTAGCTCATGATTACTGAAGGAGCTAAAGTCGCCGCATAGCGCAGCGTCTCCATTACATCTTTTGCATTAGTTCCATTTGCTAAAGATTGATCTGCTGCCGCTTGAATTGTTGGGCCATCCATTACTGGATCGCTATAAGGAAAACCAACTTCAATTGCATCGACGCCGCCATCAACCATCGCTTTGATAATCTGCTTTGCACCTTCAATTGTTGGAAATCCAGCTGGCACATAACCAATTAATTTGGCGCCAGGCGTTTCAAATAACTTTTCTAAAGCTGTCACACTCATTTACTCCAGTGGAATTCCAAAATAATTTGCCGCGGTATGAACATCTTTATCGCCACGACCAGAGAGACTAATTAGCAAAATTGCGTTTGGTCCGAGTTCCTTGCCAATCTTCATTGCGCCGGCAAGTGCATGTGCAGTTTCAATTGCCGGGATTATTCCTTCGGTTTTAGAAAGTAGAGAGAAAGCTTCCATCGCCTCTGCATCTGTGATTGACCGATATTCAGCGCGACCTGTGTCATTAAGAATCGCATGCTCAGGACCAACACCGGGATAATCCAAGCCTGCACTTATTGAATGTGATTCGACCGTCTGACCACTTTCATCTTGCAGAACATAGGTACGAGTTCCGTGCAAAACTCCGACGCTACCACCGGTGATTGTGGATGCATGTCGACCGGTTTCGATTCCATCGCCGCCTGCTTCGAGTCCAATTAAACGTACCTCTTTATCAGAGATGAATCGATGGAAGATTCCGATGGCATTGGATCCGCCGCCAACACAGGCAAGGACTGCATCAGGAAGTTTCCCGGTTAGATCTAGAACTTGCTGGCGCGCCTCTTCGCCAATAATTTTATGGAAATCACGAACCATTTCAGGGAATGGATGCGGACCTGCAACCGTGCCTAATAAATAATGCGTAGTATCGACATTAGTTACCCAATCACGCATCGCTTCATTAATTGCATCTTTAAGGGTTTTTGAACCAGTAGTAACTGGAACTACCTCTGCGCCAAGTAACTTCATGCGAGCAACGTTAAGAGCTTGGCGTTTTGTATCTTCTTCGCCCATATAAACAACGCATTCAAGTCCAAGTAGTGCAGCGGCGGTAGCTGATGCCACGCCATGTTGACCAGCTCCGGTTTCGGCGATGATGCGTGGTTTACCCATTCGCTTTGTTAGTAGCGCTTGACCAAGTACGTTGTTGATTTTATGAGAACCGGTGTGGTTTAGATCTTCTCGCTTCAAAAGAATCTTTGCGCCGCCACAATATTCCGCAAATCGTTTTGCTTCAGTGAGGATTGAAGGTCGCCCTGTATAAGTTTTATGTAAATGTGCTAATTCGTTCTGGAAATCTGGATCAACTTTTGCTGCTTCGAATGCTGCAGTTAATACATCGAGCGCCGGGATGAGAGCCTCGGGCACAAAGCGACCACCATATTGGCCAAAGTGTCCGTCGAAACTCATGCGCGTAATCCTACTGGCGACCTAATAACGCGGCCATGCCTTTAATCGGATCGCCCGCCTTAACCAGGGCTTCGCCGACCAAAATCACATTTGCACCCGCCTCTTCAGCGAAAAGAACATCAGCGCGAGTTGAGATTCCAGATTCTGCAACTTTTATCACGTTATTTGGCAATCTTGGAATCAAATCCTTAAATACTGCAGGATCAACCTCAAGAGTCTTTAAGTTGCGAGAATTAACTCCAACTATCTCTGGATTAATCTCCATTGCCGCTTCTAGTTCGTCATTGGTATGAACTTCAATTAAGGATTTCATTCCCAATTCAGTTGCAAGCGCATAGTAATCGGCCAACTGTGATTTCGAGAGCCCAGCGACAATAAGCAGAATCAAATCCGCACCGTGTGCGCGAGCTTCATAAAATTGATATTCATCAACCATGAAGTCTTTACGGAGCATTGGTAGAGAGATCTCTTTTCGCACTGCATCAAAATCTTCCAATGAACCATTAAAGCGTCGTCGCTCTGTTAAGACGCTAACTGCTGCCGCTCCAGCCTCTTGATATGAAGCGGCTAACTTTGCAGGTTCTGGAATATCGGCTAGATCGCCTTTGCTTGGGGACTTGCGTTTCACTTCAGCAATAACTGACATCGAGCCAAATGGAAAGTTAGGAAGAATTGGCTTAGGTGCTTGCTCAAGTAGTTCATGTAATTTTGAGAGAGGTAAACGTCGGGCCGCCAAATCTTCGCGGACGCCTTTAATGATTGAATCTAAAACGCTCATTCGGTTGGATCGATTCCGCGATCTAATTTCTGCCAATCGCTTGTTGCATGTGGTGTTCGTTCATATCTAGAAACTCTCTTTCGTTTTTTGCCGAAGAAGAGAATTAGGGCAAGCGCAACTGCAGTGGTTCCTGCAAAAGTTAGGATCTCACTCATTAAGCAATCCTTAAATTATTGGCAGAGTTAATTGCACCCAATACCGCTGCAGCTTTATTAATGCACTCTTGGTTCTCTGCGGCGGCATCTGAATCTGCAACCACACCAGCTCCCGCCTGTACATAAGCTACGCCGTCACGAATTACCGCAGTGCGGATAGCAATACAGGTATCGATATTTCCTCGGAAATCTAAATATCCAAGCGCCCCACCATAAATACCGCGTCGATTTGGTTCGAGCTTTTCAATAATCTCCATCGCTCTTGGCTTTGGCGCACCTGAGAGAGTTCCGGCAGGAAAAGTTGAGAAGAGCGCTTCAATCGGCGCTTTATCATCCGCTAATTTTCCAGTGACGGTAGAGACTATATGCATAACATGTGAGAAGCGTTCGATATTCATAAATTCAACTACTTCAACGCTTCCCGGTTGGCAGACTCGGCCCAAATCATTTCTACCTAAATCAACAAGCATTAAATGTTCAGCGCGTTCTTTTGGATCTGAAAGTAGCTCTTGCGCTAATTTCTCATCTATTTCAGGAGAGTTTGAACGTTTACGAGTACCGGCAATTGGGTGAACCATCACTTCCCCATTAGTTACCTTTACTAAAGCTTCAGGACTTGAGCCAACTACATCTAGCCCATCTTCAAAACGTAAATAGAACATATAAGGGCTCGGATTGTGTAAACGGAGCATGCGATAGACATCAATTGATTCCGCTTTACACTCTGCAGCAAATCGTTGTGAGATCACAACTTGGAACGCTTCCCCAGCTTTAATTTCTTCTTTAACTGCAGCAACTTTATTTAAGAACTCTGCATCTGAGATATTGCGTTTATATTCAGGAGCACTCTTCTCATCTACAAAAGCTAGGTGTCCAGGTAGTGAGGCTTGCAAATCACTTTGCATACGATCAAGGCGCTTCACCGCTAATTCATAAACTTCATCAACTCGCTCATCGCTACCATCCCAATTGATAACATTTGCAATCAAAGTAATGGTCCCTTCGGCGTGATCCATCACCGCAAGGTCTGAAGTCAACATGAATTGAAGTTCAGGAATATTTAAATCATCTTTCGCAATTGTTGGAAGCTTCTCAAGGCGTCTAACGCTGTCATAACCCATGTAACCCACTAAGCCGCCAGTAAGTGTTGGCATGCCAACTAGCTGCGGAGAGCGTAAATGTGCGGCTGCCATTCGTAGCGCAGTAAGCGGATCTACATCTGTTGGCGCACCGGCTGGCATTGTGCCGCGCCAGAAAACTTTGCCATTTTTTTCTGTGAGAGTGGCTTCAGATTGAACTCCAATAAAAGAGTATCTCGACCAGACCCCACCATGTTCGGCTGATTCAAGTAGAAAGGTATTTGGTTTTAATTTAGCTAATTTACGATAAACACCGATTGGAGTTTCGCCGTCCGCTAGTAGTTTTCGGGTTACGGGAATTACGTTAAAGCGCTTTGCGTATTCGCGGAATTCAGCTAATTGCATTGTGAAAGCAACTCTTCTCGCCGGAATGGCATGCCGCACCTGTTTGATTTACCTTCATTAAAACGGCATCGCCATCACAATCGAATTTAATGTCGACAACCTCTTGGAAATGGCCCGAAGTTTCGCCTTTTACCCAGAGTGAATTACGTGAACGACTGAAGTAAGTAGCGCGTTTTGTTTCTAAGGTTTTAGCGAGAGCTTCTTGATTCATCCATGCGATCATCAAAACTTCGTTATTAGTGGCATCTTGGGCAATCGCAGCAATTAGGCCCTTTGAGAGAGCCTCTTGAATCTGCTGCGGGATTTTCATGGTCTTAGTTTGCCTTATCCCAAATGGCTCTCACGGACGTTATATCCGCGACTGCTCAAATACTTCTTAACATCCGAGATTCTGAAGGTTCCGAAGTGAAAGACGCTTGCTGCAAGTAGCGCATCAGCACCTGAATCAAGAGCGGAAGCGAAATCTTCTAATCTGCCTGCTCCGCCCGATGCAATTAAAGGAACAGGGCAGATTGGTCTTACATCATCAAGCATCTGTAGGTCATACCCCGCGCGTGTTCCATCTGCATCCATAGAGTTAAGCAAGATTTCACCGACACCTAAATCGCACGATTTCTTAATCCATTCAAGTGCATCAATTCCCGCGCTCTCGCGGCCCCCGTGAGTTGTCACTTCATAACCTTTGCCGGCACGACGGGCATCTACAGATAAAACCAAAACTTGTGAACCAAAACGAGTAGCAATTTCTGAGATTAATTCTGGTCGTTTGATTGCTGCGGTATTAATACTTACTTTATCTGCACCAGAGCGAAGTAATCGATCAACATCTTCGACGCTACGAATTCCGCCACCGACCGTTAGCGGAATAAAAACCTCTTCGGCAGTTTTGCGTACAACTTCAACTGTTGTATCGCGACCACCGCTACTTGCAGAAATATCAAGAAAGGTAAGTTCGTCGGCACCTTCATTGTTATAAGTCTTAGCCAGCTCAACTGGATCACCCGCATCTACCAAGTTAACAAAATTCACTCCCTTAACAACGCGACCATCGGTCACGTCTAAGCAAGGAATAATGCGGATTGAAAGTGACATTAATTTGCGACCTTTAACGCCTCTTCTAAAGTAAACGCCCCCGCGTAAAGAGCTTTACCCATAATTGCACCTTCTACACCGATCTCAACTAATGATTTAAGCGCTTCGATATCTGCAAGAGATGAAATACCGCCGGATGCGATAACCGGAGCTTTAGTTACATCGCAGACGCTTCGAAGTAGATCTAAGTTAGGACCTTTCAATGTTCCATCTTTAGTTACATCGGTGACAACATAACGAGCGCAACCATCACGATCTAAGCGGCCAAGAGTTTCGAAAATATCTCCGCCCTCTTTAGTCCAACCACGAGCAGCTAAAGTGCGACCACGAACATCTAAACCAACGGCAATACGATCTCCAAACTCTGCAATTACCTTTGCGGTCCAATCGGGATTCTCAAGCGCTGCGGTACCAAGATTTACTCGGCGACAACCAGTTGCAAGTGCACGGCGTAGCGATTCATCATCACGAATTCCGCCAGATAGTTCGACATCAATTTCTAACTTTCCAACAACTTCTGCCAATAGCTCTGCGTTGCTACCGATGCCAAAAGCCGCATCAAGATCAACTAAGTGAATCCACTCTGCTCCTGCGCGCTGGAAATCTAGCGCTGCATCAAGCGGTGAACCGTAATTTGATTCGCTGCCTAGTTCGCCTTGCACCAAGCGAACTGCCTGCCCGCCTTTCACGTCGACTGCCGGCAAAAGTTCCAATTTCATAAGCTCTCCACCCAATTACTAATTAACTTTAATCCTGCTGCCCCACTCTTTTCTGGATGGAACTGTGTGGCAGAAACTGAGCCATCTTCGATGGCAGAGATAAATTCTCCGAAGTAATCAGTAACTGCATAATTACTTACATTTGAATTCTTAACTGCATAGGAGTGTACGAAATAGAAAGAATCTCTCTCAACGCCTTTAAAAAGTTTTGAAGTACCCTCTATACGAACTGTGTTCCAACCCATGTGCGGCAATACCGGCGCATCCATCTTCTCTACTGTGCCAGTTAGCGCACCTACTCCATCAAAAGAGCCGTGTTCGACTCCGCGATCAAAGAGAATCTGCATACCAACACAGATTCCAAGCGTTGGTTTACCAGAAGCTTTGCGCGCATTTATAACTTGATCTCCATTTACCGATTTCAAACCATCCATGCAAGCACCAAATGCACCAACGCCTGGAACCACCAGCGCATCTGCTTTTGCAGCCTGCTCAGGGTCAGAAGTTAAGAAAACTTTACGCCCAGTTTTTTCAAATGCGCGTAGCGCAGATCTTAAATTTCCTGACCCATAGTCAAGAATTGCAATCAAAGTGTTCCCTTAGTAGATGGAATTCCAGCAACGCCATCTAATTTGATTGCATCGCGAAGAGCGCGTGCGACGGCTTTAAATTGTGATTCAAAAACATGGTGGGCATTACGACCTTCAAGTACGCGGATATGAATTGCGATGCGCGCTTCGGCAACAATTGATTCCCAGATGTGCTTACCTAGAGTGGTATCAAATGTTCCGATTAGTTCGACAATTTCTGGTTGGCGATAAACAAGATATGGACGACCTGATAAATCAATTGCAACTTGAGTGAGTGATTCATCAATTGGAACTAACGCATCGCCAAAGCGGCGGATGCCTGCCTTATCGCCCAACGCTTCGCGAAGTGCTTGGCCGAATGCAAGTGAAGTATCTTCAACAGTGTGGTGCGAATCGACTTCGATATCGCCCTTGGTCTGAATAGTTAAATCAATACCTGAATGCTTACCAAGCTGGCTCATCATGTGATCGAAAAAAGGAACTCCGGTTTCAACAGAGACATTTCCAGAACCATCTAAGTTGATCTCAACTAGAACTGATGATTCCTTTGTTTTACGTTCGACACGAGCGGTTCTCATAGTGCGCCTTTCAGAGCCTTAATAAATGCTTGGTTCTCGGCTTCATTGCCTATCGTTACTCGTAAATAACTAGCTAATCCTACATCGCGTATAAGTACGCCCTCAGCTAATAATTTCTGCCAAAGTTCGTTTGAGCTCTGCTTAAAGCCGGTAAAGAGAATGAAATTGGCATCTGATGGAATTACTTTCAAGCCTAAATCTACGAGTTCTTTGGCAAGCGCATCACGATCAGATGCAAGCTTTGCCACTTCTGCTAAAAGTTCATCTTGGAAATCCAACGCCACCTCCGCGGCAGCTTGGGTGAGCGCAGATAAGTGATAAGGCAGCCGGACAAGTTGGAGGGCATCGATAACTAATTTATTTGCAGCTAAATAACCTAATCGTGCACCGGCAAATGCAAATGCTTTAGACATAGTTCGGCTTACCAAAATATTCGGATACTTCTCAATCAGCGTTATTGCAGAAGGTTGATTAGAGAACTCAGCATAAGCTTCATCGACAATCAGCAATCCGTTGATTGCCGCAGTTGCTTTTGCTAGCTCTTCTATCTCCTTTATGGAAACCGCCGCCCCAGTTGGGTTGTTAGGGGTTGTGATAAAGGTAAGCGATGGTGATTCGGATGCAATTTGCTTCAGTGCCGCTGATAAATCTAATATGAAATCTTCTTTACGTGCACCATCTACCCATTGCACATTTGCAACTTTTCCAATTAGTGGGTGCATTGAATATGAAGGTACAAACCCAAGTGCTTTGCTGCTACCGAAGGCGAGGAAAATTGATTGGAGAATTTCGTTACTGCCATTGGCTGCCCAGATATTCTCTACAGATAAAGTGGTGCTGCTCTGTTTATTTAAGTAATCTGCTAAACCTTTTCGTAACTTAACTGCGTCTCGATCTGGATAACGATTTAAAGAAGTAGCGACCTCACCCACTCGTTTAGCAATTGCTGCTGCTAATTCCTTAGAAGGTCCATATGGATTCTCGTTTGTATTGAGGCGCGCAGTTGCGGGAAGTTGAGGTGCACCATAAGGAGTTAGCGGACGAAGTTGTTCGCGAAGCGGTAGCCAAGATGGCCAATTATTCATTTTCATACCTTGCTGTGATTGCTTCGCCATGAGCTGGAAGATCTTCTGCATTTGCAAGAGTTACAACGGTCTTTGCGATGTCATCAAAGGCAGCTTTGTTGTACTCAACAAAGTGAATTCCACGTAGGAAAGATTGCACTGATAAACCTGATGAATGGCATGCGCAGCCACCTGTCGGTAAAACGTGATTCGAGCCTGCCGCATAATCACCCAGAGAAACTGGTGCGAATCTGCCGATAAATACTGCGCCGGCGTTTCGAATCTGAGATGCATCCAATTTGGAATTACGAGTTTGAATCTCTAAGTGTTCGGCCGCATAGCCATTTACTACATCTAAACCTTGTTGCATGTCATCTACTAGAACAATTGCAGATTGTTGGCTAGATAGCGCAGTTGCAATACGTTCGGAGTGTTTAGTTTTTGCAACTCGTACTTTGAGCTCGGCCTCTACCTCATCAGCAAGCTTTAATGAATCGGTCACTAGAACTGATGCCGCAATCACATCGTGTTCAGCCTGACTAATTAAATCTGTCGCCACATCTGCTGGAATTGCGCTTTCATCTGCAAGGATCGCAATCTCTGTCGGGCCGGCCTCTGAATCAATTCCAATTACTCCACGTAAGGCACGTTTTGCCGCAGCAACATAAATATTGCCAGGGCCGGTAACCATGTCGGCCTTCTCGCAGAGTCCATCCATGCCATATGCAAAAAGCGCAATCGCTTGCGCGCCTCCGATTGCATAAACTTCATCAATTCCAAGAAGTTGGCAGGTTGCCAGGATGGTGGCATTTGGCCAACCATTGTTATCTGTTTGCGGTGGAGATGCCACGGCAATTGAAGGAACCTCTGCAATTTGCGCCGGAATCACATTCATTAAAACACTTGAAGGATAAACAGCGCGACCACCTGGAACATAAAGCCCAACTCGATCTACCGGAATCCATTTTTCGGTGACTGTTGCACCAGATTGAACTTCAGAAATCTTTGTTTGGCGAATTTGATCTTGGTGAACTTTACGAATTCGTTGCGCGGCAATCTCTAAAGATTCGCGAATTGCGGGCTCGAGATTATTTAGCGCATTGATTAACTGTTGCTTAGGAACACGAATCGCTTGTGGCGCTACCCCATCAAACTTCTGGCCAAGTTCAATTAAATCGGGCTCTTTGCCGGTGCGGACGGTTTCTAAAATAGGTTCGATTGCCGCCATCGCTGCTACTACATCTAATTTAGCGCGCGGAATCACGCGGTTTACCTCTGCTTTGGAGAGGTTTTTACCTCGAAGATCTAACCGGCGAATCACTCGCCAATTCTACTTTACGCAGTCAGGTCCAAGTATCGCCTTTAAATCTGCATTGAGACTTGGGGATGATGTCACTTGAAATCCCAATTTATGTGTTGTGGTCTTACCTTGATCACTAACAATTAGCTGAACTTCACGCTTACCTGGATGCATTCGAAGAGTCTCTTTGATTCTTTCGATTACTGGTTGCGTTAATTGATTTGATTTTGCGCTCAACGTAAATGGTCCAACTGGTCCGCTAGATAAATCGATTGCGGTCATTTCCATCGCAGTGAAACGAATCTGATCTTCACGCCAATCTACACGTCCACGGATTTTTACTACTCGATCTTCAACTAAGCCCATTGCGTATTGATTGTAGGTATTGGAAAAGAACATCGCGTCTAAAGATCCTTCTAGATCTTCGATTGTGACAATTGCCCACGATGCACCCTGGCGAGAGACTTTACGTTGTACACCAGTAATAAGACCTGCGATGGTAACCATGCGATCAGTTCCATTTTCTTCATCAGCCAATTCAGAGATGCTGATATCTGAATTTGATCGAAGTAGCCCCTCCACGCCAAGTAGCGGATGGTCAGAAACATATAGACCAAGCATTTCGCGCTCGTAATTAAGAAGCGTTGCTTTATCCCATTCTTCGGTTGGGATATCTAGCTCGACTGCAACAACTCCTGATTCGGTAGCGCTTCCGAATAAATCAAATTGGCCAATAGCTTCAGCGCGCTTTGATTCCGATACTGAATCTATTGCCATTAAATGAACTGCCATCAAACCTTTACGGGTTGCGCCAAGAGAATCGAATGCGCCGCCTTTGATCAAAGATTCGATGGTTTTCTTATTGCATACTGAGCCATCGACTTTTGCCAAGAAATCTCCGAATGATTCGAAACGACCTTTACTCTCACGAGCTTGTTTAATTAAATTAACTACACCTTCTCCGACATTTCGGATAGCGGCAAGACCAAAACGAATATCAGCTCCACGTGGTGTGTATTCGACATTTGATTCGTTGACATCTGGCGGAAGAACTTTGATACCCATTCTTCGACATTCCGAGAGATATAGCGCTGACTTATCTTTATCGTCGCGTACTGAAGTTAAAAGCGCCGCCATATATTCAGTTGGGTAATTAGCCTTTAAATATGCGGTCCAATACGAAACCAAGCCATAACCTGCTGAGTGGGCACGGTTAAATGCGTAATCAGAGAATGGAATCAGCGTTTCCCAGAGGCGTTCGATGGCTGCATCCTTAAAGCCATTGGCTCTCATACCTTCGGAAAATGGAATGTATTCCTTGTCGAGAATCTCTTTATTCTTCTTACCCATCGCCTTACGTAAAAGATCCGCGCGTCCAAGTGAGAATCCCGCAACCTTCTGAGCAATCGCCATAACTTGTTCTTGATAAACAATTAGACCAAATGTGTCATCCAAAATCTCTGCAAGTGGTTCGGCTAAGTCAGGGTGTATTGGTTCGACTGGCTTACGCTTATTTTTACGATCGGCGTAGTTGTTATGTGCATTTTCACCCATTGGACCAGGTCTATATAGCGCAATAACCGCAGAGATATCGCCGAAGTGATCTGGCGCCATCGATTTAAGAAGCGAACGCATTGGTCCACCATCTAGCTGGAATACACCAAGAGTTTCGCCACGTGATAACAAGTCATAAGTCTTTTTATCATCCAAAGTTAAATCTTCAAGAACTACTTCTTTACCTTGGTTAGCTTTGATATTTATGAGTGCATCATCTAAAACCGATAAGTTACGAAGACCAAGGAAGTCCATCTTTAATAGACCAGTTGCTTCGCATGCGCCCATATCAAATTGAGTAATGATTGCGCCATCATTTTCACGTCGATGAATTGGAATTACATCAAGTAGTGGTTCGCGCGAGAGAATCACACCAGCTGCATGTACTCCCCATTGGCGCTTAAGGCCTTCAAGGCCACGCGCTGTATCAACAACTTTCTTTGAATCTGGATCGGACTCATAAAGAGTTCTAAATTCAGATGCTTCACCGTAGCGAGGATCTTTTGGATCAAAAACGCCAGCTAACGAAATATCTTTACCCATAATCGCAGGCGGTAAGGCTTTGGTTAGCTTCTCTCCAATTGCATATGGATAACCAAGTACACGTGTTGAATCTTTAATTGATTGCTTAGATTTAATGGTTCCGTAAGTGATGATCTGCGCAACGCGGTCTTCGCCATATTTTTCTGTAGCATATTTGATCATTTCACCGCGCCGACGTTCGTCAAAATCTAAATCGATATCAGGCATTGAGATACGTTCTGGATTTAAGAATCGCTCAAAAAGTAATCCGTGTTCGATTGGATCTAGCCCAGTAATTCCAAGCGCATATGCAACTAAAGAACCAGCTGCAGAGCCACGGCCAGGTCCAACTCGAATTCCGCTTCGCTTTGCATGTCCGACTAAGTCCGCGACAACTAAGAAGTAACCGGGAAAACCCATCTTCTTCATTACATCTAATTCAAAACGTAAACGCTCTTTATATTTATCTGGAACGTTTCCGTTAAATATTTTTGCAAGTCCAGCTTCTGATTCTTTTACAAGCCAAGAATCTTCAGTCTCACCTTCCGGAACTGGGAATTGTGGAAGTAAGTTCTCGCCTTCGCGAAGCTTTACATCGACTCGTTCGGCAATTAGTAAGGTGTTATCGCACGATTCAGGATGCTCTTTAAATAGTTCGCGCATCTCTGCTGCACTCTTTAGGTAGAACTGATCTCCATCAAATTTAAATCTCTTTGGGTCAGCAATCGTTGATCCTGATTGGACGCAGAGTAGTACTTCGTGCGCCTGGGCATCTTCCTTATACGTGTAGTGCAGATCGTTTGTAGCAAGTAGCGGGATATTTAAATCTTTCGAAAGTTTGAGTAAATCTGCCTTGACTCGATTTTCAACTTCTATGTCATGATGCATAATTTCAACGAAGAAATTATCTTTACCGAAAATATCGCGAAATTCCGATGCCGCTTTCAGCGCCTCTTTGTAATTGCCAAGTCGAAGACGAGTTGCTACCTCTCCACCGACGCAACCAGTGGTTCCGATAATTCCTTTGGCATACTTATTTAACAGTTCACGATCGATACGTGGTTTGTAGTAAAAACCTTCGAGTGACGATAACGAAGCAAGGCGATAAAGATTTGCAAGACCCTCATTATTCTCGGCAAGCAAAGTCATGTGGGTATAAGCGCCTCCGCCAGAGACATCATCTTCTCCACCTTCGGCCCATTGAACTCGACGTTTATCAAAACGAGTCTCTGGTGCCACATATGCTTCAAGACCGATGATTGGTTTTACGCCTGCTTTCTTCGCCTGCTTGTAGAAATCAAATGCACCGAAGAGGTTTCCGTGATCTGTCATTGCAATTGCAGGCATCCCTTGCGCCGCAACCTCTTTAACTAAATCAGAGACGCGCGCTGCTCCATCGAGCATTGAGTACTCGGTGTGAACATGGAGATGGGCAAAAGATTTTTCGTTCACGAAGGTGGAGATTAGTCCTAAGGCAAGACCGCGTCGCTTAGGCGCGATAGAGAGTCAGTTAAATCACGAGGGTATGGCGCGCTAACGGAAATTGGCAGGCCAGAGATTGGATGGGTGAATTCAAGTGCTTGAGCGTGTAACCACGGACGTGTTACGCCAATCTCCTCTGCCAAGTTTGGATCTGCGCCGTAAGTTAAATCCCCGACAAGTGGATGGCGGATTGCTGCCATATGAACGCGAATTTGATGTGTGCGACCGGTTTCAAGTTCTACTTTAAGTAGAGATACAGATCGGTAGTACTCGATGACTTCGTAATGAGTAACGCTTGGTTTTCCATCAACAATCACCGCCATTTTGTAATCATCTTTAGGGTGGCGATCAATTGGCGCATCAATTGTTCCGATTGCAGGCTCAAGATGTCCTTGCGCCAGAGCATGATAAATCTTTTTAATTTCACGATTGCGAAACATATCTTTTAACTTTAAATATGCCGTTTCCGTTTTTGCAACCATCATCAAACCACTAGTACCAACATCAAGACGTTGAACGATTCCTTGGCGTTCAGCAGGGCCGCTAGATGAAATTGGAATTCCAGCTGCAATTAGCGCGCCAACTACAGTTGGCCCGGTCCAGCCAGGACTTGGATGCGCCGCACAACCAACAGGTTTGTTAACAATTACTAAATCGGTATCTTGATAAATGATTTCTAAATTTTCAAGCGGAGTTGGTGGGATTGCTTCCCCAATTGGTGGTTCGGGTAGTAGAACGGTAATAACTTGCCCACTCTGAACTTTGTCAGACTTACTCAAAATTCGATGGCCCAGTGAAACTTCTTTAGATTCTAGTAATTTAACAATTACGTTTCTAGATAGCCCCAGTACTCGAGCTAGCGCGCTATCAATACGTTCGTTATCGAGGCCCTCTGGAATTTCAACGTCTCTACTTTCACGCATCTTTTTTTCTTTCGATAGGTGAAATATTTTTCATTGAGAGCACGAAAGCAAGGATAGCGGCGCAAACAATGCTTGAATCCGCCAAATTGAAATTCGGCCAATGCGGGAGAACAATCCAATCGGTAACGCTGCCACGTAGTAATCCCGGTGAATTGAAAGCTCTATCAGTTAGATTTCCTAACGCTCCACCTAAAACTAGAGCCAATACCCAACCCCAATATTTATTGGTGATCTTTGGCGTGTAGTAAAAGACTGCGGCAGATGCTGCGATTGCAAATAGCCCAAGAAATATCCCTGCGCCATTTGCGCCTAGTCCAAATGCGGCTCCGCTATTTGAGGTGAGTTCAAACTTTAAAAATAGAAATTTGATTGACTTACCTGGGAGTGAATGTAGCGCCCATTGTTTGGTTAAGTAATCAATTAACCAAATTAACCAAGCAACTAGATAAGTTACTTTCCAAGGTGATTTGAAATTAACGACGCTCTTCCTTCTGCTTGCAAGACATGCAGAGAGTTGCGCGTGGGAAAACTTCTAGTCGTGCTTTTCCGATTTGGTTTCCGCATACTTCGCAGACTCCGTAAGACTTGTTATCAATACGATCAATCGCGCGCTCGGTCTGGATGACCATGTCACGTGCATTAATCAATAGTGACATTTCATGTTCGCGTTCGAAAGTCTTATTGCCAGCATCAGCTTGGTCATCGCCAGCACCTTCGCCGCCATCTTTAATAAGTGAATCCATTTCAGATTCAACTTTTGCTAAATCAACGCGAAGTCGCTCGAGTTCCTTTGAAAGATTTGCGCGCATCGCTTTTAGCTCTGTAGCAGTCCAAGTTTCGTTATTTTCAACTACCAGCGCAGCTGGAGCAGCTTTGAGAGGCTTTAAATGGTTCTGCTTTCCGCTCTTCTTTGGTGGTGGCGGAGGTGGCATCATTAAACGTTTCTCTTCAACAACTACTTCTGCAATCTGTGATGATGCCATTGATACTTGAACTGTCTGATTTTTAGTATCAACTTTTAGAGTTGCTTTTGATCCTGCAATTGCAGAGGTCTTAATTGAATTATCTGGCTTCTTTGGCGCTGCCTTCTTAACAGGCTTTGCAGGTGCTGCCTTCTTAACAGGTGCCGCCTTTTTAGCGGGAGCTGCTTTCTTAGCGGGAGCTTTCTTGGCCGCCTTCTTTACAGGTGCAGCTTTTTTAACTGGAGCTGCTTTTTTTGCAGGGGCTTTTTTTGCTGCTTTTTTAGCCAGCTTCTTCGCTAATTTTTTTAATGCCATGAGGGGCGAAACTTTAATTTGTTATAGGTCACTGCGCCAATTAGGCGCGCGATTAGGCGCGAATCTTGGCGTCAATTAGAATTTCCAGATGACCGGCTACCGCGCAATTCCGGCCTCGATTGATCTCCCAAAGATGGAGCACGAGGTTCTCTCGTTCTGGGAAACCAATGCCATCTTCCACCAGAGCGTTCAAGCTCATGAGGGTCAAGAATCTTGGACATTTTTTGAAGGTCCACCGACCGCAAACGGAATGCCAGGCACGCACCATATTGAAGCGCGAGTATTTAAAGATGTATTCCCTCGTTATCAAACAATGAAGGGCCATCAAGTTGTACGTAAAGCTGGATGGGATTGCCATGGTTTACCTGTAGAGATTGCAGTTGAAAAAGAACTTGGCTTCTCAGGCAAAGGCGATATCGAAAAGTTTGGCATCGCAGAATTCAATGCAAAGTGCAAAGAATCAGTCCAACGCCACGTAAGTGCATTTACAGATATGACCAACCGAATGGGCTTCTGGGTTGATTTCGATGAAGCTTATTGGACGATGTCGCCTGAGTATGTTGAATCTGTTTGGTGGTCATTAAAGGAAGTTTGGAAGAAAGGTCTTCTAGTTCAAGACCATCGCGTTGCTCCTTACTGCCCTCGTTGCGGTACTGGTTTATCTGATCACGAACTTTCTCAAGGCTACGAGACAGTTACCGACCCATCTGTTTATGTTCGCTTTCCGGTAACTAGCGGTGAGCTTAAAGATTTAGGCGCAAGCTTCTTAGTATGGACCACTACCCCATGGACATTGATTTCAAATACTGCCGTTGCAGTTAATGCAGAGGTTGATTACGTTGCCGTTAAAGTCACTAAAGAAGAATCGTCAGAGATTCTCGTTTTGGCTGAAGCGCTTCTCTCAAAACTTGATGGCGAAGTCGAAATACTTAAGCGTTACGTTGGTAAAGATTTAGAGCGTGTTACCTATCAGCGTCCATTTGATGTTGTAGATATTCCAAATGCACACTTTGTGGTTTTGGCAGATTACGTAACTACCGAAGATGGTTCTGGTCTTGTACACCAGGCTCCAGCTTTCGGTGCGGATGATTTAAAGACCTGCCGCGCATATGACTTGCCAACTGTAAATCCAGTCCGTCCTGATGGACATTTTGAAGCTGGAATTGATTTAGTTGGCGATCTCTTCTTTAAAGATGCGGATAAGCCAATCGTTAAAGATTTAAAACAACGCGGCCTTCTTTATAAGCATCAGCCATATGAGCACCAGTATCCGCATTGCTGGCGTTGCCACACTGCTCTTATTTATTATGCGCAGCCATCTTGGTATATCCGCACTACATCTATTAAGGATGCGTTAATCCGTGAAAATCAGAAAACTGATTGGCACCCAGAGACTATTAAGACAGGTCGCTATGGCGATTGGTTAAATAACAATATCGATTGGGCGTTGTCGCGTAATCGTTATTGGGGCACTCCGCTTCCAATCTGGCGCTGCGAAAAGAAACACGAAATCGCAATCGGTTCATTAAAAGAACTTGGAGAACTTGCAGGCCAAGAACTATCTAATTTAGATCCGCATCGCCCTTTTGTTGATGACATTAAATTCCCTTGCGCAGAGTGCAAAGAGGAGATGGTTCGCGTTCCAGAAGTTATCGACTGCTGGTATGACTCTGGCGCAATGCCATTTGCGCAATGGGGCTACCCACATAAGCCTGGTTCTGAAGAGAAATTTAAGAATTCATATCCAGCGGACTTTATCTGCGAAGCGATTGATCAAACTCGCGGTTGGTTCTATACCTTGATGACCATCGGAACTTTAGTTTTCGATCAATCTTCTTATAAGACTGTGCTCTGTCTTGGCCACATCCTTGATAAAGATGGTCGCAAAATGTCTAAGCACCTTGGAAATGTTCTAGAACCAATGGCGCTTATGGAGCAACATGGCGCTGATGCAGTTCGATGGTTCATGTTGGCGGCAGGTTCTCCGTGGGCAAGCCGTCGAGTTGGCCATGATGCAATCCAAGAAGTGGTTCGCAAAACACTGCTTACTTACTGGAACACCATCTCATTTATGTCGCTCTACGCGCGCGCATCTAACTTTGATTTATCACAATCCCCTGCTCAAGTTTCTCGTCCAATCATGGATCGATGGATTCTCTCTGAGCTTCAGCTATTGGTTAAAGATGTTGACGCGGCGTATGCAAACTTTGATTCACAGACTGCAGGTCGTTTGCTTGCCACCTTTATCGATGATTTATCTAATTGGTATGTCCGTCGTAGCCGTCGCCGTTTCTGGGATGGGGATCCAGCAGCGCTTGCAACTTTGCATGAGTGCATCAAGGTACTTACTCAATTGATGTCGCCAATGGTTCCCTTTATCACCGAACATGTTTGGCAAGAACTTATCCGTCCAGTTGAAACAGATGCAGCTGCATCAATTCACTTAACATCATGGCCAGCAGTTGATGAAACGCTAATTGATGAAACGCTACGCGACCAAGTTGCTTTGACTCGCCGCGTAGTTGAATTGGGCCGCGCTGCTCGCGCAGAGTCAGCGGTAAAGATTCGTCAGCCTCTGGGGCGTGCGCTAATCGCAGCAAGTGGCTGGGCAAACTTGCCTGCAGATATGCGCGATCAAATCGCAGATGAGCTCAATGTGCTCGAACTAGAAGATATTGCAAATGCATCTGGTGATTTAGTTAGCGTAAGCATTAAAGCTAACTTCCGTTCACTTGGAGCTAAGTACGGCGGAGCGGTTCAGGAAGTTGCAAAGTTAATTGCTGCGGCAGATGCTGCAAAGCTAGTAGCTGATGTTCGTATCAATGGTTCAGCAAAAATTGGCGAATTTGAGATCACCGTGGATGACCTAGTGATTACAGAACAACCTAAGAGCGGTTGGTCTGTAGCTTCAAATAATGGCGAATCTGTAGCCCTTGATTTAACTCTTACTCAGGAGTTAATTAATGCAGGTAACGTGCGTGAAGTTATTCGCGCGCTCCAAGAGGGGCGTAAGAACGCGGGATTTGATATCTCAGATCGCATCATCGTAACTTGGAACGCAAATTCTGAAATTGCTCCTGCGGTTAACGAAGCGCTAGAACATATCAAGCGTGAAGTGCTTGCAGTAGAGATGAAGCACGATGCTTCCCTGCTTTGCGATACTGAACTTGGATTTACCTTTAATCTTAAGTTAAATTAAAGAAACGAGAGAGCAAGGCTCTGCAAAATTTGTACTGCAAAAAAGAGCACGATAAACGATAAATCTAACGCAACGCCGCCAAGGCGAAGTGGTGGAATGAAGCGGCGGAAAAACTTAATCGGTGGATCTGTAAATGTATAAACGCTCTCAGCAAACCAGAGCATTAAGCCTCTTGGGCTCCATGATGGTTTAAACATTCGAACATAATCAAGAATTAAACGCGCGAAGAGCGCGAAGATAAAGACTTGAAGAAAACGTGCAATCCAGATACCGAGCATTTATCAGCTCTGATTGAAGAAACTTGCTTCTGCAGCCGCAGTCTTAATTTCAGATGAGACTGTTACATTTGCAGGAGAGAGCAAGAAAACCTTTGAAGTTACACGTTCGATTGTTCCGTGATGGCCGAAAACCAGGCCACTTGCGAAATCAACTAGACGCTTACGTTCGTCATCGCCCATGTCAGTTAAGTTCATTAGCACTGTGTTGCCATCGCGATAACGTTCGCCGATAACGCGAGCTTCGTTATAAGAACGTGGGTTAACGGTAAAGATTTGATTTGATGCGGCAGGCGCAGATGTTGCAACTGGTGCTGGTGTTGCTTGCACAGATGCAAAGGAACGTGTTTCGCGAACGCGAACGCGTGGCGCTTCGGCTTCGTGGGTTACTTCTTCGCTCTCGAGGTCGTCAGTGAGACCGAGAAAATTTCCTAGTTTCTTAAGGCTAGACATAGGCATAATTTTAGATTGGTCAGTTACGCGAACCGAGTATTGAAGAGCCCACCCGAACATGTGTCGCGCCATGAGATATTGCCGATAAATAATCCCCGCTCATGCCAGCAGATAAATAGGGGGCGCTTGGATAGCGCTCTTTAAAATCAGAATGTATCTTGGAGAGACGTTGAAAAGCTTCGTTTGGATCCTCTCCTAATGGCGCCACTGCCATAAGCCCTTGTAACTTTAGATTTTTAGTCGCCAACACTGAATCTGCAATTTCATTTAAATCAGAAGGAAGCGCGCCACCTCGATGGGTTTGACCGTCAAGTGAGACTTGGATAAATACCTCAATATCTTTCTGCGCAGCTTTTGAAACTAGCTCTACATATCTAGTTGTATCAATGGTCTGAATTACATCTGCCCAGCTGCAGATTGATTTCAATTTATTGCTCTGCAACTGGCCTTGGAAATGCCACTTCCCCGAAACCAGTGGCGCCTTCTCTTTGCCTTCTTGATCTCGATTCTCACCGAATTCAGAGACACCAAGTTCGTGAAGAATCTGCGCATCACTTACTGGAAAGGTCTTAGTTACTACAATTAAATGAACATCGTTTGGAATCGTTGCTCTTACTGCAGCTAAGTTCTGAGCCAGTTCGCTCTTTCTATCTAAAGCCAAATCACACCTGCTTGTCGACCAGTTATTCCATCACGGCGATACGAGAAGGAATTCTTATCTTCCAGCACACAACTTGATAAATCTAGGAGCACGGTATCTTTCAAATCTGTTTTTAATCCGGCAACTAAATCGAGGGTGGCTTTACCGGTTCGACCAGATGAATCTGATGCCGGATATTTAGTTGTGACCTCTTTAAAAATATCATCGCCAACTTCATAACATCCACCACAAATATTTGGCCCAATATAAGAATGTATTGCTTCGGCACCTAGATCTCGCATTGCATCAATCGTTTTCCGTGCTATCCCATTCATTAAACCTTTGCGACCTACATGAACAGCAGCTACTGCAACATCAGATTTAAGAAGTAGCGGTATGCAATCTGCAACCATTACCGCAACTGCCAACTTACGTTCAGTTGTTATTAGCGCATCACAGGTTGGTGTATTTGAGTTATCTTCAACTAAAACCACAGTATCGCCATGTACTTGATTCATAAAAACGATTGACATGCCGATTTGAGATTCAAGCATGGCACGATTTTCAGCTACCGAAGCTGGCAAATCTCCAACATGGTCACCAAGATTGGCTGAATCAAAGGGAGCTTCGCTTACTCCACCCAAACGATTGGTGAAGATAAAAGGCATAGAAGTTAACTTTTACTTCATGAAATCAGGTACATCGATCTCATCTTCAGAGACTAACTCTTCAAATGAGACGCGACGGCGAGGAGTTTCTCCTGTGATTTCCATGGCAACCGCTAGCGGATCATTTTCGATTACTGGATCTGCATTGCCAGAAATTTCATTGGTAGTGATTGTTGGACGCTCAATCTTCTTTGGTTCTCCACCGTCAAAACCAGCTGCAATGACCGTAATACGAACCTCATCGCCTAGCGCATCATCGATAACTGTTCCAAAGATGAACTTGGAATCTGGATGTGCAGCATCTTGAACTAATTGGCAAGCTTCGTTGATTTCGAATAGACCAAGATCGCTACCGCCTGCGACTGATAAGAGAATTCCCATTGCACCATCGATTGATGCTTCTAGAAGTGGTGATGAGATCGCAAGTTCAGCTGCGCGGATTGCGCGATTCTCGCCACGCGCGGAACCGATTCCCATAAGTGCAGCGCCTGCACCTGTCATAACTGCTTTAACATCGGCAAAGTCAAGGTTGATTAAACCTGGTTGTGTAATAAGTTCTGTAATTCCTTGAACTCCTGAAAGTAGAACTTGATCAGCGCTCTTAAATGCATCAAGTGCGGTAATTGCACGATCAGAGATTGCAAGTAAGCGATCATTTGGAATAACAATTAACGTATCTACTTCTGCACGTAGCGCTTCAATTCCAGCTTCGGCTGCGGTGGTGCGAAGTTTTCCTTCGAATGAAAATGGTTTAGTAACAACGCCAACAGTTAACGCACCAAGTTCGCGCGCAACTTTTGCAACGATTGGTGCGCCACCTGTACCAGTTCCGCCGCCTTCGCCTGCGGTAATGAAAACCATATCTGCACCGCGTAACGCTTCTTCAATTTCATCAACGTTATCTAGTGCAGCTTCACGACCAACTTCTGGTGCAGCTCCTGCACCAAGTCCACGAGTAATTTTGCGACCGATATCCAATTTCACATCGGCATCGCTCATCAATAATTGTTGTGAGTCTGTGTTAACTGCAATGAACTCAACGCCTTTGAGTCCTGCTTCGATCATGCGATTGATCGCATTAACGCCGCCGCCACCAATACCTACAACTTTGATGACTGCTAAATAATTCTGCGGTGCCGCCATGATCTTCCTCTCGGTATGTAAACCTCTACTTAAGGGTTACAACTCGTGCCCATTTGGTGGCCGAAAATTAGTTGTAGCAGGGTGAGTAATCAATTACCGACACGAAGTTATTAGTTACTTAACTGTTGGCTTGGTTGGATCACTTACATCCATTTGATTTATTTTTTTATTCTCAGGAAGCGCCACTAAAGCCTTATAAATCCTTACTTTTACTCCGTTATTTGAATTTGATCCCCAATTAATTCGAAGATTCGTTTTTCCATCCAATAAAGTCAATTGAAAATTATTTGAAGAAGAGGTTGAGAGTTTGACGATTTTTTCTGAAAAATCCAACGGAAGTGAGAGGTATAGCCCAATAGCAGCCACCCTTGAAGTTGTATTGGCAGCGCTTATTTCAGGCAATTTCTTTTCTATTGAAATAGGCGAAGTAAAAAGGATTCCCTCTGAATCAATGTATCTATCGCCTGTAAATGCAATCGCTACTCTCGCATTTAAATTGATATCAACATTTCTGGTAATCCAATTACGTGAAACATTTACATTCTTAATCCAATCAATGCCAGCTAAAGCCAATTTGGATGAGATATTTCTGGGTTCAACTCGTGCGAGCTTCTCCCCTTTTTGAATATCGGCTATTGAGAGAACTTGTTTAGTTATTTCTGAATTAGGAGACCCTGATACTGATACTGATTTAACAGTAAATAAATTGGTCCAACCAAAGAGAAATGCCAAGGTTGCTACAACCAGAATTGTGATGCCAAGAAATACCTCGCGCTTATGACGCACTATCAAACCTCTTGTGGAGCTCTTCAATGATCAAAGGGCCAAGCGAACTCACATCTCCAGCCCCTAAAGTCATGATTACATCACCTGGATTAGCCGCTCTGGCAATAGCTTCAGTTACGGCGAGGAAATTTGGCTCAAAGATCGAATGTGAAATTAGTTTGGCGATATTTACACTGCTTACGCCAGTTAACGGTTGTTCACTCGCCGCATAGATTTCGAGCAACCAAACTGAATCTGCAACTGATAGCGCCTCTGCAAATTGTTTGGTAAATGCTTTTGTTCTTGAATATCTATGTGGTTGGAAGATGGCCAATACCTTGCCGCCGCCTGCGTATCTCTTTGCAGCATCTAAAGTCACTTTTATCTCAGTTGGGTGATGGCCATAGTCATCAATGACTCTAATTCCACCGACCGTACCTTTTAATTCAAAGCGACGTCCTGCGCCGTGAAACTTAATAAGTCCATCTAACAGCGCTGTTGCAGGTAGCCCTAATTCAAGACCCACCGCCAAAACTGCAGCGGCATTTAGGACATTATGTTCGCCTGGAACAGAAAGTTCTAAAGTTCCAATCTTTGCGCCATTCCAAAGTACTCGAGCTGTAGATCCGCCTGCATTTAGGGAAATCTGATCAACTCGGAGCGCCGCCTTTTCGCTCTTTCCATAACCAATTGTTTTTACTGAAGCTTTTGCAGCTACTTTTACTGCACCTTCGTCATCTGCACAGAAAACTAGAAATCCTGAAATAGTATTTACAAAATCGTCGAAGGCAGCGAATACATCAGCTTCTGTTGCAAAGTGGTCGACGTGATCCCATTCAACATTTGTGATGATTGCCGCATGAGGATGATAAGCAACAAATGAACCGTCTGACTCATCTGCTTCGGCTACAAAATACTTGCCAGTTCCACGGTGGGCATTAGATCCAGATGATTTCAATACTCCACCAATAGCAAAAGATGGATCAGCGCCAGCGCTCTGTAACGCAACCGTTGCCATAGATGAAGTTGTGGTTTTGCCATGCGTACCAGCGACCGCAATCGATATTGATTCTGACATCAAAAGTGCAAGAGCTGAAGCGCGTGTAATTTCAGGAATTCCTGCTGCTACACCAGCTTCTCGTTCAGGGTTATTTGCTTTGATTGCATTTGAAAAGACAATTAGATCTGCGCCGGCTACATTCTTTGCGTTATGCCCAACTATTACTTCGGCGCCAAGAGCTCGAAGTGCGTTTAGTACAGATGAATCCGAAGCGTCGGAGCCGGATACTTTAATTCCGTGCGATAGCGCGATACGTGCCAAGCCACTCATGCCAGAACCACCGATACCTACAAAGTGAATTCTCTTACCTTTTAACTCTTGCAATTTCATTTAACTAACCGACCAATGCAATCGGCGATTAAATCAGCTGCGTTTAGTGAAGTACCGAGAGGTTCCACAGAACCTTGCTTTAATAGTCGATCAAGGTTGGCCGATAACCATTCGCTTGTAAATTCACTTTGTGGCAAAACTTCTGCCTTATGAGCTGCTACTAATTCATCTGCATTTAGCGCTTGCTCACCATTTCCAATCGGAAGCGGGATGAAGAGAGCGTATTTACCTAAGGCTGCGAACTCGGTGCAGGCAATTGCGCCACTTCTAGAAATCACTAAGTCGGCAGCAATCAGCGCGGTCGCCACATCTTCTATGTAATTAACTGGGCGATATTTATCGGTTGCTGGAGGTAGTTGGTTATCTTTGCCAAGCGAATGAATTACAGTGCAATCTTTTAAGTTTGAATTACTAATCACTTCGTTGATCGCCCTAGAACCTGTTGATCCTCCGAGAATCAAGATTAAATCTCCAACCACGCCAAGCTCTGACTTTGCTTTTGCTCTGGCGCTCTTCCAATCGCTCTGCTTTGCTGCATCGACAATCGTTGATTTAAGCGGATTGCCAACAACTTTCGCACCCGCCAATCCAGAATTTGGATATGCAGTCGCGATTTCCTTAGTAAAAATTGCGCCAAATTTATTTGCCAATCCAACCTTGGCATTTTGATCATGGACCACGATTGGCTTACGAAGTATCGCCGCGGCGATATATGCAGAACCTGCAACGTATCCACCAAAGCCAACTACCACGTCAAAGCGCTTAACAATAGCTGACGTCTTGATTATTGAATTAATTATTCTGAAGGGGAAAAGTAAAGCCTCTAAATTTAATTTACGTGGCGCAACCACTTTTGGTATCAAATAGAGAACGCCATCTCGTTCCGGAATTAAGGTAACTTCAAGGCCGCTCTTAGTTCCAAGGAATGCAATTTCATCACCAGGATGACGCTGGTGCCAAACTTGGCTCACCGCCCAAGCGGGTTCAATATGTCCAGCAGTTCCGCCACCTGCAAAGAGAATTCGGTTCATCTACTTTGCTCCTCTCGGCCAGCGGACGTTTATCTCCTTCGAAAGTTCGGGGTTTCGAAGTGCAATTCCTGCGACAAACCCTAGCGCTCCTACCAGTGCAAGTAGTGAAGATCCGCCATATGAAATAAATGGCAGCGTAACTCCAACCACTGGAATCAAGCTGGTTGCTGAAAGTAAATTAATAAGGGACTGAATTCCAATCCAAAATGCAATTCCAAGACCAAGATATCTACTAAATGTATCTTTTGCTCCTAGAGAAATCTTGATAATCGTAAAAACTAATAACGAAATTGCTGCAATAGTTGCAAGCGCACCAAATAGTCCAAGCTCTTCCCCGATAACAGCAAAAATAAAATCGGTATGAGCCTCAGCTAGGTTGCCCCACTTCTGTTTACTTGCTCCCATGCCTGCGCCAAATAATCCACCGCTTGACATCGCCATAAGGCTATGTGCTGGTTGCCATCCCGCATTTTTATAGATCCCATCTGCAAAAGGATGAATAAACGCAGTGAAGCGAGCAATTCGATAAGGCTGCATTGCAATAAGTCCGGCAACACCCATAATGCCAAATCCTGCGAGTAACCCCATACGCTTAAGATCTGAACCAGATAGAAACACTAAAGTTCCAAGAATTAATCCAATTACAACCGCAGAACCTAAATCACCGCCCACCAAAACATTTATTAAAATCAAACCGAATCCACCGGTTAAGAAAGCAAAGATTTTCTTTGGATTATTGAAATTATTCTCAATTATGAAAGCTGCCCAGAGTACTAGAAATACTTTGGCAAATTCACTAGGTTGAAATTCGATAGGACCAACTGAGATCCAGTTTCTATTTCCATTAATAGTCTGACCGAATGGAATTAGAAGCGCCATTACTATAAATCCAAGAACTAAGCCTTGTTTTGCAAAGAATTTAACGGTAGCCAGTGGGAATTGGGCAATCATCCATGCAAAAGGTAAGGAGAGCGTCGTAACTAGAATCTGTTTCCAGCTAATTGAAAATGAAGATCCACCGCTTGTTAAACCCGTTACTTGTGCAGCTGAAAAGACCATTACCGCACCAAAGAAGAGTATTCCGCACGAAACCGCTAAGAAAGTATAGAAAGTACTCTTCGCGCTACTAAACATTTAAGCAAACTTCTTTACTGCAGCGATGAATTGATCGCCTCGATCTGAATAATTTTTAAATTGATCCATTGATGCGCATGCTGGAGCCATCAGAACCGTATCCCCTGCCTCAGCCAACTCCTTCGCCTTCTTAACTGCGCTCTCCATAACATTTTCGCCATCAATACGATAAAACTCGATCTTATGTTTCTCGAGCTCCTTTGCAATCAACTCTCGATCCGCTCCGATGAGAAGTGCGAATTTAATTCGCTTCTTACATTTCTCAATGAGCTCTTGAAAATCAGCGCCTTTAGCTAGCCCACCTGCAATCCAAATAGAGCTGGTTGCAGAGAAGAGCGATGCCTGCGCGGCATGCGGGTTAGTTGCTTTCGAATCATTAATCCAACGAATTCCATCTTTCTCAAGGGCTAATTCAATTCGATGGCGACCTGGTTTAAACCTTTTAATTGCAACGTTTATCGATTCAAGATCGGCGCCAATTGCGCGGGCAAGGCCGGCAGCTGCCAAAGTGTTTGCAACTGCATGAGGGACGGTTGGTTGGACATCGCTTAATTCTGCAATTGCACCAGCTTCGTTTGGATCCACCACAAAAGCTCTATCGATTAATAGCTCTTCTACTAAACCCAACTGGCCTTGAGCAGGTGTCTCTAATCCAAAGTAAATCTTTCTACCACTCCACGCACTCACGGATTTAACTAAATGTTGATCTTGGCCATTAATAATGCCGATATCTGTATGTTCCAGAAGTTTAACTTTTGCCTTTGTGTACTCTTCAAAAGAACCATGCCAATCAGTGTGATCGTCGGCAATATTTAAGATAGCTACCGCTGCAAATTCAGGTTCACTCATCCAATGAATTTGGAAACTTGAAAGTTCAAGAACAAGCACTTCAAATTTCTTATCGCTAAAGACAGATTCGATTACCGTGGTTCCGACATTTCCACATGCATTAGCTGAGAAACCAGCGGCATTTAACATGGCTGCGGTCAGCTCGGTAGTGGTCGTCTTTCCATTGGTTCCGGTAATTGCAATCCACTTCTGATCTGGACAATGAATGCCTTTAAAGTGCCATGCCAAATCAATCTCATTTGTAAACTTAACGTTTGCCTTTAAAAGTGCCTGGACTAATGGATGGCTTGGTTTCCAACCTGGTGAGACGATTGCAAAGTCATAATCCAAGTTTGTTAAATCATTAATTGGATGCGAAACAAAATCCGGAAGCGGCTTCTCATCTGCAACTCGTACTTTTGCGCCAACTTCTTCAATAATCTTGGCGACTGCGCTACCCGTGACTCCTCCGCCTAGGATGAGTACCTTCTTCCCAGCAAACTCCATCTTTACTGCGCAACCCACTGCGCATAAAAGAGACCAAGTCCAGTTGCAACAGATAGCCCCGCGATAATCCAGAAGCGGACCACGATAGTTACCTCTCCCCATCCCTTTAATTCAAAGTGATGTTGAAGTGGTGCCATCCGGAAAATTCTCTTACCGCCGCTTAATTTGAAGAATCCAACTTGGATAATCACAGATAGCGTAATTAAGACAAATAGACCGCCAATGGCAATTAACAACAATTCGGTGCGCATGGAAATTGCTAATCCAGCAAGTGCACCGCCAAGTGCAAGGGATCCGGTATCGCCCATAAATATTTTGGCTGGAGATGTGTTCCACCAGAGAAAACCGGTACATGCAGCGGCTAAAGATGCAGCCAGCACCGCTAAGTCCATCGGATCGCGAACTTGGTAACAATTTGCAACCGCCACCTCACCGCATGATTGTCCAAATTGCCAGACACCAATTAATACAAATGCCAAGAACGACATTACGGATGCACCAGTTGCAAGGCCATCAAGACCGTCAGTCAGATTTACGCCATTGCTGGTAGCCGTAACCATAAAAATAACCCAAATTATTAAAGCCACGATACCAAGCTTGATTGAGGTATCACGTAAGAAAGATAGGTTCATGGAAATTGGAGTTAAGCCATCTTTATCCGGAAACTTTGTTCCAAAATAACCAAAAAGTCCAGCGACTAAAACTTGGCCAATAATCTTCTGCTTGCTATTTAACCCTAAGGATCGCTCCTTAATAACCTTTAAATAATCATCGATAAAACCAACTAAACCAAGACCAGTAAAGAGCGCGATTACCAATAATGCAGATGCGCTAAAGGCGATTCCTAAAATTAGATGAGCGAGTGAGTATCCAAGAACAGCGGAGAAGATAATTGCGATTCCGCCCATTGTTGGTGTTCCGCGCTTTGAATGATGGCTCTTAGGTCCATCATCACGAATCATCTGACCATAACCACGACGTGCCAATAATTTAATAAGCGCAGGGGTACCGAAGATACTGAAAAGAAGGGAAATTACGCCTGCTAAGAGGATCTCTTTCACTTCTTCTCCCAACCTTCTATTAACGCATCAGCTAATCTCTCTAGTCCTTCTGCGCGTGATGCTTTAACTAAAACTACATCGCCTGGCGTAATCTCATTTAACAATGAAAGAGCGCCTTCCCAGTTATCGAAATTCAACGAAGCGCCATATTCCGCTGCATTTATTGCAACTAAATGGTCTACGCCCAAATCTCGAGCAAGGGTGCCAATTTTTTCATGTGATTGGGCAGATGACGCGCCGAGTTCGTGCATCTTTCCTAAAAATGCCCAAGCCGAACCACCTCGCTCTTGCGCAAATAGGCGAAGGGCGAAAAGCGCTGCCTCCATTGATTCTGGGTTTGCGTTATAGGCATCGTTAATAATAAGTAGTCCCGGCAATTCATGTAGCTCCATACGCCACTTGCTCTTTATCTCTGCAGTCGAAAGCGCAGTGGCAATATGATCATTTGAAATTCCAAGTGCGGTAGCAACAGCAGCTGCGGCAAGGGCATTAGAAATTTGGTGCGCCCCAATTAAACGCATACCGACCGATACTCGACCTTCCCCATTGACGATATCGAAGTGTGGAGAACCTTCGCGAATTTCAATATCTGTAGCTCGAACGTCAGCGTTAGCTGTTTCACCGAATGTAATTACTCGACCGGCAAATCCCTCCGCCATTTTTGGTGTGTAAGGATCGTAAAGACCTAAAACCGCAATTCCATCAGTCGGTAGCGCCTCAATTAATTCACCTTTTGCTTTTGCAATATTTTCTACACTGCCAAATTCCGCAATATGAGCGCTTCCCACTCTGAGAACCACACCGATATCTGGTTTTACTATTGATGCAAGTTCTTTAATATCACCAATATGTCTTGCACCAACTTCAGCGATACAGAACATGGTCTTTTCATCACACCTCAAAAGATTAAGTGGTGCACCAAGTTCGTTATTAAATGAATTCTCTGGCGAAATTGTCGGACCGATGCTCTCAAGCATGTGTTGTAATAAATCTTTAGTAGTGGTCTTTCCTTGCGAACCCGTTATCCCTATTACCTTTAAATTCGGCAACTGATTGCGTACAAAAGTTGCCAATTTGCCTAGCGCTTTATAAACATCTTCTACTTGAATATGTGGAAGTTCAACTGGCTTTGAGACAAGTGCGAAAGCAGCTCCATTATCTAGAGCATCTTTAACATAATCATGCCCATCAGCATGTTCACCCACTAAAGCTAGGAAGAATGAACCTTCAGTAGCTTTTCTGGAATCAAATACTGGTGCTAGCCAAACTTCCTTTGTGCCATCTACATTTAATTTTCCGTGGACAATATCTGCGATTTGTGATGCTTTCAAACGAATCATTTTCCACCTGCGATTGCTTCTGCTAAGACTTTACGATCGTCAAAAGGATGCTTCACTCCGGCAATCTCTTGGCCTTCTTCATGACCTTTGCCAAGCACTGCAATTACATCTCCTGGTTTTGCAATCTCAACTGCGCGAGCTATGGCCTCACGTCGATCGACAATTACTTCACCGTTATGAGAAATGCCAGAGACCATTTCTATTAGGATTTCAGATGGGTTTTCACTACGCGGATTGTCGCTGGTAAAAATTGGAAAGTCAGCGGCCGTAAGCGCTTTACCCATCAATGGCCTCTTTGTTCGGTCTCGGTCTCCACCGCAACCTAATACCGCAATTAACTTTCCAGTTGTAAGTGCGCGGGCGCTCTTTAGTACATTAATAACTGCATCAGGGGTATGCGCGTAATCAACGAATGCCAAATATTTTTGGCCAACATCTACCTGTTCGAGCCTGCCCGGCGCTCCTTTATATGTAGCTAAATTTGCCGATATTTCGATTGGATCCACTCCGCTAATAACTGCTATGGCTACTGCCATTAATAAGTTATCCAAATTGAAATCACCAATAAGTTTTGTAACACCTTCGATTAAAACGCCTTCACTGCCTCGAATCTTAATCTGAGTAGTTGCGCCAAAATTAGTAATCTCTTCATAGCGCCAATCAGCCTTACCATTACGTGAAATTCTAATTACCGGAATTTCAACTGAATTTGCTAACTTTGCGCCATACACATCGTCAATATTGATAACCGCTATTTCGCTAGTACCAAACTTAAATAGCTTCGACTTTGCTTTGAAATAGGATTCCATGTCGCCATGAAAATCTAAATGATCTTGAGTCAAGTTAGTAAAACCCGCAACGCGGTAATGGGTGCCAGCGGTTCTAAATTGATCAAGTGCATGGCTTGATACTTCCATTGCTACTGCCCTTGCGTGGCGCTCAGCCATCGTTGCTAATAATGATTGAAGAGGCGCAGCTTCTGGAGTCGTATGAGTAGAAGGTAAAACTTCGTTGTTTATTTGAGTATTTACAGTACCGACTAACCCGCTATCCCAACCAGCGCGTTGCCAGATCTGATGTAGGAGCGTAGTAACTGTGGTCTATCCATTGGTGCCAGTTATTCCAACTGTAAACATATTGGCACTTGGATCTCCGTAAATATGTGCCGCAACTTCGCCAACGACTCTTCTTGGATTCTCGACAATTAAAGTTGGCAACTTTGAATTAGCGCCTGCGCTATCTGTGATAACTGCTACCGCGCCATTTGAAATTGCTTGATCTAGAAATTCGATACCGTGATGCTTTGCACCGGCAATAGCTACGAAAATGTCTCCCGCTTCGATTTCAGACGCACTCTGTGCGATTCCAGAAATTTCTAGATCCTGTTCAAAATCTGAACCAGTTAACTTTGCAATATCTGCGAAGCTAACTGCAGGAGGATTAATCGGTCTGATCATGGCTTAATCTTCACAATCTGAGATGCGTTGAGCGCTATTGGCTTCACTTTAGTATTTGAAGGCGGAATATGTTTCGCCTCTAATACATAGCTCATAACATCCTTGAAAACCGGACCACCTAAAACGCCACCCCAGTGCATTCCTTGTGGCGCTTGAATAGTCACGCTTATTACATATCGTGGCTTATCGGCAGGCGCAAAACCGATGAATGAAGCGGTGTAGCCGCTATATCGTCCATTTACTACGCGCTGCGCAGTTCCTGTTTTACCAGCGATGCGATAACCCGGAATAGCTGCACTTGGAGCAGTTCCGTTTGAGCTAACTACGCTCTCCATCATCAAGCGCATAGTCTTTGCGGTTTCTGGGCTAATTACCCTTGAACTCTTTCGCGATTTTGCTGGTGTGTAATGTCCTTGCGCATCTGATGTGCCAGCAATAACTGTTGGTTCGACTCGAACGCCATCATTTGCAATAGTTGCAAAGATGGAAGTTGCCTGCATCGCTGTTAAGGAATAACCCTGACCAAACGACATAGTCGGCTTTGTAGTTCCGCTCCAATTACTTGGCGCATTGATTAATCCAGCAGATTCACCTGGTAAACCTGAATTTGTTGAGCTACCTACTCCAAAAGCGCGCAGGTAATCATAAAGTTTTTGATCACTTAACAAAGAACCAATTTTGATAGTTCCGGTATTGCTTGAAACGGCAAGGATTCCTGCGGTTGTTAAATGTTGTAGCGGATGTCTTTCGTGATCATGGAAAGTTGCATATTTAGTACGTAGTGCATACGGAACTTCGAAAACTGTTGTAGCAGAAACTAGTTTCTCTTCAATTGCAGCCGCTAGGGTCATTACCTTTCCGGTAGATCCTGGTTCGTAAACTTCTTGCACAGAAGAGTTATGTACATCAGATAATTTGACTGGCTTGTTTGGATCAAAAGTTGGCGCAGTTGCATGGGCAAGAATTTCACCACTCTTTGGATCCATCACAATTACAGTTCCGCTGGCGGCATTTGAATTTCTAACAGCTTTGGAAATGGCGCTCTGTGCAACATATTGAATATCTCGGTCAATAGTTAAACGAATAGTGTTTCCGGCTTTAGCTTGAACAATCTGCTGTTGAGTACCAGGAATCTGAGCTGCATAACCATTTGCATAGACATACTTGCCATTAGTACCTGCAAGAGTTGAGTTTAAACTCGATTCGATTCCGGCTGCGCCAATTCCTTCTTGATTTACAAAGCCAACTAGAGATGCGATTAATGAACCTGATGGATATTCACGAGTGTAATTTCGTTCTGAGAAGAATCCTACAATTCGCTTATTAAAATCGGTTCTGCCCAAACTATCGTTATATTTTGCAAAAGCATCTTTCAGTTCATTCCACTGAGCAGGAGTCGCATTTCGCGCCACTAAATACCAACGCTTATCGCCCACTATCTTTGAAAGCACATCATTTACGCTCATCTTCAAGATTGGCGCTGCTATTGCCGCTGCGCGTTCTGGGTTTTCAATCATGGTTTGATCTACAACAACATTGATTGCACTGACGCTTCGTGCAAATGGCACTCCGTTGATATCGGTGATCTCACCACGTGGAGCCAAAAGAGTATTGACTCGATAAAGTTCATTTTCAGCCCGGACTGTGTAATCGCTAGCGTTTATTGCCTGTACATCAATTAGTCGAATAACCAATCCGACAATACCCACTAAAAATATCGCGATTAACGCAGTGATTCGTTTTTGAAAAAGACTCTTAGCCATTTACTTCACCAGAAATATCGATGAAGCGCGGCTGGCTATTTGGCTTCATTCCCAACTTCTGTGCTTGCGATGCAAGTGCCATTGGTGAGCTCTTAAAAGCAATCTCGCGATTTATTGCTTCGCGCTGATCGCTTAGGGTCTGTGCTTCGCGCTGCAGTTTAGCCAGAGTGAATGCATCTTGAGTTGAGAGAGTTGTGATTACGAACATTGTTAGCGCAACCAGAATTGCACTTATGGTTCCCAAGATTGTTAACGAACGGTTTGTTACGGGTTTGCCGGTTTCAAGTTCTGGAACTAGACGCAATATTGCGCGCTGTGAAGATTGTGAGATTGCTTGTCTAGTTTTGATTATTGCCGGTGCGAAGCTAGGTAACGCCATTTAAGCTGCCACCCTTTCAATTGCACGGATACGAACAGATTGCGCACGTGAGTTATCCGCAATCTCCTGCTCGCTAGCAGCTTCACCTTTTGCAATTAACTTGAATTTAGCTTCGTGACCTGGCAGCTCTACTGGAAGATCACGAGGAGAAGTTGATTGCGTGACCTGTGCGAATGCCTCTTTAACGATGCGATCTTCAAGAGATTGGAATGAGAGAACAACTAAACGTCCGCCAACATTTAATAGTTCAAGCGCTTGTGGCAGAGCGTTTTCGATAACTTCAAGTTCATTATTTACTGCGATACGTAGCGCTTGGAATGTGCGTTTTGCGGGATTACCGCCAGTGCGTCTAGCCGCAGCAGGAATCGCGTTCTTAACCAAAGTCGCAAGTGTCGCCGTACTCTTAATCGGCCCGTTCTCGCGTTCGCGGATAATGAAATCAGCAATTCGTGGGGCGAATTTCTCTTCACCGTATACTCGGAAGATTCGAGCTAAATCACCGTGAGACCAAGTATTAACAATCTCTTCTGCAGTTATTCCCTGTGTTTGATCCATGCGCATATCAAGTGGCGCATCTTGAGAATATGAAAATCCGCGTTCTGCAACATCTAACTGCATGGATGAAACACCAAGATCAAATAGCGCCGCATCAATCTTCTCAAAACCAAAGGACTTAACCACTTCGCTAAAGTGATCGAAAACTGAATGTGCAATATGCACGCGGCTACCAAATTCTGAAAGTCTGGCACTAGCTTTTTCAATTGCCGAGGTATCGCGATCAATACCTATTAAAGTTAAATTTGGAAAGCGATTTAACATTTCAAATGAATGTCCGCCAAGACCTAAAGTTGCATCGACGAATACAGGAGAAGATGATTTTTCAATTGCTGGAGTTAGCAATTCGATGCAGCGATCAAGTGCTACAGATACGTGCATTCTCTTCCCCTTTCATATTCGGTCAAGCGTTTTAAATCTGCTAACCCCTCAGGTCACTGCCGTCCTACGGATCAGGTTCTGGCTTCGGGGAAGTGAAGTCAGAACGAGGAAGGCAGTGGCCTCAAGGGTTAGTTAGAAGAGTCCTGGAAATACCTCTTCTGAAACATCTGCGAAATTCTTTTCACGATCTGCGAGGTACTCGTTCCACGCCTTTGCATCCCAAATTTCAACGCGAGTATTTGCACCAATAACTACGCATGCTTTTTCTAAACTTGCATATTCGCGAAGGCTCTGCGGAATTGTCACGCGACCTTGGCGATCAGGAATCTCATCGTGTGCGCCTGCGAACATGACACGTGAATAATCACGAGCTGCTTTTTGAGTAACAGGTGCTTGGCGCAGTGTTTCGGTAATAGTTACAAATTCACTCTGCGGAAATACATATAAACAACGCTCTTGGCCTTTGGTGATTACTAGCCCTGAAGAGAGCTCTTCGCGAAACTTCGCAGGGAGGATCAAACGACCCTTCTCATCAAGCTTTGGTTCGTGGGTTCCCAAGAACATTGTTTTGGACCCCTTCCCCTGGCTCCGTTAACAATTCCCCACTTTACTCCACTTTTCTCCTTTTTCAACCACCTTTAGCCACTTTTTTCCCTAATTCCCCCACTTCAACCCATAAAAAAACCCGCCTCGTGGGCGGGTTTTCTGAAAGCTATTTACTGGTTTCTTCGATCCCAGCGATCTTGGATATTTCCTTTTCCTTTAAAAGCTGGGCCTTTCACCTTGATATTCGGCTTACCGATGCGGATGGTTGCGGCTCCACCAAGAGCTACCAAGAAGCCGATAATTCCAAGGAGGGCAAACTTTGCAATAACTCCAGAGAGAATCAGCGCGATGCCAAGGATGACAGCTAAGAGGTTGAAAATCAGCCCTGGGCGTCTACGTTCCATGGTCGCAACAAGGCGCGGATCTTCAGATGCAAGCTCACGCTCCATCTGTTCGATGATCTGCTTCTCGCGATCGGTTAGTCCCATAAGGACAATTTACTCTTTATCCTTAAATCTATCCAACCCTCTAAAAAGTCTCGCAGGGCGGACCGATTTCTCGCCAAAGCGCGCGGCCGCCTGATCTATAGCGCTTTCAGCCTCCCGCCACCCTTTTTCACGCTGGCCAAGCATCAATTGCTCAGGAGCCTCCTCTTTGAAATTAGATAACGAGACGCCGACTAAACGGAGTTGAACACGTTCTAATTTCAGCGCCAGGTAGAGATCTTTCACGACCTGATAAATCTCATGGGTCGAGCTAATTGGGAGCGGCAGAGTCTTCGAACGAGTGATTGTTTTGAAATCTGAGAAACGTACAGTTATCGAAATTGTCTTTGCATATAAATCGCGGCTACGTAATCTGGTGCTTGCTCGTTCGGTTAACTTTAAATATTCCCGCAAGATTGTTTCGGGATCATCAATATCGTAAGAGAAAGTTTCGTTAGCTCCAATTGATTGATCTGGGTCATCGACAATCACTTCACGGTAATCACGCCCCCACGAAAGATTATGTAAATGTTCACCAGTGGCATCTCCGAGTGCGCGCTTTAAAGTTTCTAATGGAGTATGTGCAATATCGCTAATTTGATTTAGCCCAAGGCGATGCAATTGTTCGGAAGTCTTTGGTCCGACTCCCCATAAATCAGACACCGGAAGCGGATGTAGAAAGCTGATTACTCGATCATCTGGAATCTCAAGTAAACCATTTGGTTTGCAGTGGCCAGAAGCTAACTTTGCAATAAATTTATTGGAAGCAATTCCAACTGAACAGGTAATGCCACATTCGTCGTGCACACGTTTGCGAATTGCTTGGCCGATTTCGCGTGGAGTACCTAGCAATCGCTGCGCACCGGTTACATCCATAAATGCTTCATCAAGTGATAACGGTTCTACAAATGGGGTAAATGATTCAAATATCTTCATGACCTTTGCGGAAATTTCAGAGTATCTATGGTGATCTGGAGTTACGAAGATTGCATTTGGCGCCATACGTTTTGCACGGCCCACTGGCATCGCGGCGCGAATTCCAAATTTACGGGCTGCGTAATTTGCACTTAATACAACGCCGCGAATTCCGGCGCCGACTACTACTGGTTTGCCGCGTAACGACGGATCATCAAGTTCGGCAACAGATGCATAGAAAGCATCCATGTCGCAATGAATGATGGTCGTCATGAGATGAGATTACTTTTCTTCTGGATAAAACTTTCATAGGCGGCGCCCAAATCCCACGCCCCGGTTGCGCGGATAGAAACGCCCTTTGGGCCGGTACGGCGGACTACTCCGCGCACCAATAACAACTTTGACGAGAAGAGAGTCTGCGCAAATTGCTCGTGGGTATCGGTAAAGAAGGTTGCGTCGCTACAACCAAAACCATCATCGATTGATAAGAAGATAACGCGCTTTCCAGAACGAACTGGCGGTTGTTGGAGCGCCACCTTTACGCCGGCGACCAAGATGCTAGAACCGGAGCGTTGTTTAAGTAGATCAGATGATTTAACCGCTCCAATTTCGTTTAAGAAATGTCCATAAAATTCTAGAAGGTGCGAACTGACCTCCATCCCTAAAGTTTCGATTTCTTGGCGCACCTTTTCAGTGTTGGTTAAGTCAGGTAAACCGCTTGGCTTTAGATCTGGCGCTTTAAAACCAAAGGTCATCTGCGCACCAGGTAACGCTGCAGCTGGCGACCGATTGATATCTGCAAGATGTAATAACAAATCTCTGCGATTGATGTTATGCAATGAATCAAAAGCGCCGACCATAATTAACTTTTCGGTAGTTGGTAGCGATGTGCCTGCGCGACGGACAAAATCTGTTAAATCTAAATATGGTTGGGCGCGGACAATGTTGAGCGCCTCTGCATCTGAAATTCCGGCCACATCGCTTAAGGCCATCCGGATTCCGTTACCTTCAACGCGATAAACCACATCAGATTTATTTACATCAACAGGTAGCGCTGCGATTCCCATCTGACGCGCCTCATCTAAAATCAAACGCTTTGGATACATACCTGGATCATGCGTTAATAGACCAGCGATAAATGCAGCGGGATGGTGAGTTTTAAGCCAAGCAGATTGATATGTAGGGAGTGCGAAAGCTGCCGCATGCGCTTTACAGAAACCAAAAGATGCAAAGGCGCGAAGTACGTTCCAGATCTCATCGACAACTGGTTTTGGGTAGCGCGAAGTACGGCTATAGAACCAATCGCAGACCTCTTGTTGTTTAGAGAAATCACCAAGTGCGCGACGTTTTTCATCGGCCTCTGCGTAAGAAATTTCAGCCATGATTGCGATGATCTGAATAACCTGTTCGTGGAAGACCACTACACCTTCAGTCTGCGCCAAAACGCCATGTAAATCAGGGTGGATTAACTGCGCTGGTTTAAAACCATGGCGCGCATTTAGAAACGGCGTGATCATGTCGCTTTTGACTGGCCCTGGTCTAAAGAGCGAGATATCGATAATTAAATCTTCAAAGCAATTTGGTTGGAGTTTGCCGACTAATTCACGCTGCCCTGGAGATTCGACTTGGAATAAACCGATTGTCTTAGTTGATTGAATTAATTTATAGGTATCAGGATCATCAAGCGGGACTGATTCGATATCAACTGCGCGACCTTCAGTGCGTTCGATCTCTGTTGCGGCATAAGCAATTGCAGATTGCATGCGCACACCCAAGATATCTAGCTTTAATAAACCGATTGCTTCGACATCATCTTTATCGAATTCAACCATCGAATAGCCGCTGGCATTAATCAACATCGGTGCGCGATCTGGCAGGGTGTTATTGCTAAGTACAACTGCACATGGATGCATCGCGATATTTCGTGGCAGCCCATCAAGGCGTTCGGCTAATTTAATAGCCATTGCCGCAAGTGGCGTATTGATATTTAAATTACGTAGCTCCGGCAAGCTTTCGAGGGCTTTAGAGATATTGCGCGCCCTGATATGCGGCAAGCTCTTTGCGATTAAATCAATCTCGCTCTGCGACATACCAAGGGCTGCACCAGTGTCACGGATTGCATGGCGCGCTCTATATGTCTCAAGCATCGCGACCGTTGCAGTGCGATGTTGATACTTCTGGAAAACTAAATCATAGATTTCTAAACGACGTGCAGATTCGACATCGATATCAATATCTGGCAGCGCGCGACGAAGCGGCGAACAGAATCGCTCCATTAATAACCCATAGCGAATTGGATCAACGCCGGAGATGCCAAGTAAATGGCAGATCAAAGAACCAGCTCCACTACCGCGAGCTGCAACGCGAATACCTGCACCGCGCGCCATATCTGTTACATCAGCAACGGTAAGGAAGTAACTTTCATAGCCAAGCGTTGCCACCGTTGCTAATTCATCATCAAGCCTGGCGCGCGCTTTGGATAAATCATCGCTACTGGAATAGCGCCAATTAAGCCCTGATTCGCACCTGGTGCGTAGCAAGGCACGCATCTCTCTGTAGTTATTTACACCGACTACTTCCGGTTCGGGTAGCTCGATTCCGCCAAGGCCAAATTCTTGTGGCGACAAGATGCAGCGTTCGGCGATTCGTTGTGTTGCCCGAAGTAGCGCTCTGCCATTTCTTTCGCCAGCAGCGCGCGAAATTTCGTCGGCTAATAAATGCATCGCATCGCTACTTTTTAAATATGCCTCGCTATTTTTACGTTCGACATGGCGAGGATGTAGCGGAACCAATTTACGCGCTGAATCTAAAATATCTGCGATTGGCCCATCGGCTGCATCAAGCATTCGAACACCATTGGTAATTACCGCGATTAAGTCATGATCGCGAGCAAAGCCCAACATTCGTCCGGCGTGATTGGTAGAACGCGGTCCATCCCCAGCTACTAAGTGCGACACACATTCGATAACAGAATCTGCAAAGTGCGGGCGGTATTTATTAAATACTTGGAGCGCTTGATCTGGGCGATGTTTGGTAATTAAATTTGCAATCTCTGATTCAGGGCCATGCATTAAAATTAAGTTGCTGGTGTATTCGGATAAATTTTTGATTTTCTCTAAATGCAAGGTCGGCAAATTGCGATCAGGTCGTAAAGCTGACATCAATCTGCAGAGCGAGCGCCATCCGCCATCAGATTGAGCAAGTAAGGTGACGCGAGAATTATCGAGTTGTAGATTGACTCCGACAATCGGCGCGATTCCAAATTCTTTTGCAGCTTGCACAAAACGAATTACCCCGCCGAGTGAGTCACGATCTGTAATTGCGAGCGCGGGTGCGCCAAATTGCGCAGCTCGTGCAATTAAGTCGCGTGGTTGTGTGGTGCCATATTTAAAAGAGAATGCACTGGCTACCGAGAGATGGTTAAACAATCCGTATCAGCCACTTACCTGTCGCTTCGTCGCGTTCGAGTTCGAAAGTTGTAACTGCTCCAACGGGCGCCGCCTCAACGCGCCAGATCGCACGCGAATTGTCATCAGGCCTATAGACCCCATCGCTAATTCGGTTCCACCAACCGCCTGCTTCGCACCATCTATTGAGGACGTTATGGATGCGGAAACGTTTTCCACGGTAGGTGAACTCAATCGGAGTGGATCCGTCGGTGCTTACTGGTAATTCGAACATTTGTTCGAAATCTAGACCCAACCCCCGACATTACGCAAGACACGCCAGTACTAGGCGGTAAATTGATTGAACTTTCAACCATCTTTACCATTAGTAGGTAATTCACCCAACTCAAGAAACTCCTAGGAGGAGCAATTGAACGCAGTATTAGCAATCGGCCAGATCCTATTTGCCCTTATCTTCATCAACTCAGGTATCGGTCACCTAACCAAGCTTGATGCAATGACAGGTTACGCACAGTACAAGAAGGTTCCAGCTGCAAAGCTTTCAGTAATCGTTTCAGGTCTAATGATCCTAGTTGGCGGCGTATTCGTAGCCCTTGGTATCTACGCTGACCTAGGCGCACTTCTAATCGCACTATTCCTACTACCAACAGCGTTCATGATGCACGCTTTCTGGAAGGAGACAGATGCAACCGCAAAGATGAACGAGACTGTTGGATTCTTCAAGGATCTATCTCTTGCAGGAGCCGCGCTAATCATCTTCGCACTTGTGCAGGGTGGCGCTGAACTAGGAATCAACATCACCGGTTCATTCTTCTAATTTAATAATTACCTAAAACACCCTCGGCCATACAGCTGGGGGTGTTTTTCTTTGGAAAGATATCTAAATGGAACTAATCGGAGCGCTGATTGCAGGTTGCGCAATCGGTTCAGTTCTCGGATTTGTTGGCGCAGGTGGTGCGATGCTCACCGTGCCAATTCTGGTTTACGGCTTTGGCTATCCCCCACATCAAGCATCAGTTGCGGCAATTGCAGTGGTAATTGTTGCTGCGATATCTGGACTCTATCCTCGATATAAAAATGGCGAAGTTTTAATTAAAGAGGCGCTAATAATTAGCGCACTTGGAATCTTTGCAAATATTGGCGCTGCGCAATTAGTTAGAAATATCAGCGATGACCTATTAATTACTGGCTTTAGCGCGGTCATTATCTTTGCAGGGCTCACGATGTTACGAAATCCAGTTAAAGCTCCTGAAAAATCTATTCCAATTCCAACGCTGGTCTTTCTCTCTTTAGTCATTGGTTCGCTGACTGGATTCTTTGGAATCGGTGGCGGATTCTTGGCAATTCCAGTATTAGTCCTTGCCTTTAATACCCCACAAAATAAAGCGGCAGGTACTTCACTTTTAATAATCATCCTAAATAGCTGTATTGCACTGCTTGCTCACAATTCTGCATGGGGTGAGATCAATTGGAAGGTCCCGCTATTTATGGGGCTAAGCGCAGTAATAGTTGGCACATTCGCAGGTCATAAATCGGCTAAAACCAACCCGGCTATTTTGCGTAAGTCATTTGCCGCACTTCTCTTTGCTATTGCGACATTTACGTTAATTGAAACCTGGTTTCTATAAATATACTTCCCGCATGGAAGGCATCCTCGAACGTGGCCCCGTAAAGCGAGTAAGTGAAGTTCTTGCTAAAAATAACATGGGCAAAGTTCATGTACTTGCTGATACCGCTCGCACCGCACAAGATGCTGCTAACGCTTTAAACATTGAAGTGGGACAGATTGCTTCATCTTTAATATTCAGATTACCTGATGGTTCGCCCATTCTTGTTATCACTAGTGGCCGCCACAGAGTAGATACAGATTTAGTTGCACGAACACTTGGGGTTTCTCATTTAGATCGCGCAGATGCAAATTATGTAAAAGAGCTAAGCGGATTTTCGGTTGGTGGAGTTAGTCCACTTGGCTGGATTACTACCATCAACCATATTTATATTGATGAAGCGCTAAACGATTACCCAGAGATTTGGGGCGCCGCTGGTCATCCCCATGCAGTATTTCCAACAAGTTTTGCAGAGTTACAGAGAGTAACCAGCGCAACCCCTATGGTTATAGGAGATTAATGTCAATTAGACAGTACAACCCAGGGCGCAATCGTCGTGGACGCGTCTCAATTGCAGCTGAGCGCTTTTTATATATCTCGCTCTTTTTAAGTATCGTGTTGCAAATTGTTTTCTTATTGCAACAAAATGCCAAATATATTTTGGCTTCAGCAACGTTGGCTTCAATCTTCTCGTTAGCTCACGCTCAATTAGCTTTTGCTAAGCGCTATTTCTGGAGCTACCTATTCTTCACATTAACAATGGGATTTTTAATTGAGCTCATCTCATTAAATACAGGTTGGCCGTTTGGAGAGGTCAGTTACCAGAACCTTGGCGCGAGCATTGCAGGGGTTCCGCTTTTAGTCCTAGTTTTCTGGCTTGGTTCAGTACATCCCTTATTGATTATGTCTCGAAAAATCGCGCCTAACTGGGTCCTACTTTCAGGTGCTGGCGCAATTACCGCCTACGCCCTCTTCTTTGATCAACTATTGGTCGCAAACGATTACAAATCTTGGAATTTCACTGGCGCACATATTCCGTTTCAAACACATATTCCGCTTGATAATGTAATTGGACTGCTTTTTGTAGGTGTAGTTTTCTTTGGCTTAGCTAATTTAATTCTTCCCAAAGAGCGGAGAAAAATCAGCGCCTCAATGAATTCAGTTGATATTTTCTTGGTCTGGACCTGGATCTATAACTTTGTGGCGAATCTCTTCTTCTTCGGTAAACCAGGTACCGCGTTAATTGGCGGATTAGCATTTGGATCTCTTCTTGGATGGTATCTATCGAAGCGTTACTTAGGTAGCCCGGAGTGAGTAAAAGAGTATTTATTGATGGCGCCAGTATTGCTTCGCTAACTGCGGCGGCACGGTTGGCTAAATTTAAATATGAAGTCACAATTAGTGGCGAATGTTATAAGAATACCGTTATTAGTGGTTACTCTTTCGATACCGGAGCGCTACTTACTTTACCTGCGGTTTATCGAGATTTCTTTCAGAAGACTGGTAAGCACTTTGGCCAAGTTCTTGATGTAAAGGCAATGGACCCAGCCTTTGTATTTGAATTCGAAGATCTAACAATTAACTTTGCCAACCTTTCACGTAACGCCCGCTTACATGAGATTGAAATAAAGCTTGGCAATGAAGCGGCAGAGGAATGGGATAAAGTACTTAAGCAAGCTGAATATATGTGGGATCGAATCCGTGAGAATTATGTTGAATGGGAATTTTCGCTACTTAAAGTAAACCCAGATACTTATTTTCGACTTCGCGCACCCATAATTCGTAACCCATATTTACAGAAAATCATGGCTAACTACGCAACTTATCTTGGCTACCCTGCCGGTATTTATAAGTGGTCGCACCTATTGGCATTTGTAGAAGAGTCATTTGGTATTTGGCAGGTAAATGGCGGTCTGGGTGCATTAACTGATGCCGTCAAAAATCGCGCAATTGAATTAGGTGCAAAGTTCGGCCAAACAGAAGATTTCGATTACTTTATTGATGCCACCCAGGAGCATTCGATTCCAACACAACGCTTAATAGGTGTTGCTAACTTCCCTACTGAGATTCCAGTTCGAACCGTGATTTTTTATAAAGATGGATTAACCACCGATATTTATGCCTCAAAAATGGAAACTGGTAAGTACTCATTAGTTTTAACAGGTAAATTAGATATAAGTGACTTTGATAAATATACAGTCGTAGATCAAATAAGGGCTGGCGCTGAAGGAAATGCTGACAATCAAGTTTTAACCAAGATTCGCACTGCAAACAAGCGCAAATTTAAAGTGCGACACCTAGACTCTTTATCTCACGCCGGAATCACAGGAGAATTGCTTGCAAATGCGGTGCGAGGAGTAAAGAATCATCCTAGCCATGAACATTGATCAATTACGCCAAGGTGTAAACCAAGCGCTCAAAAGCGAAGTTGCGCATAATTGCCTATTGATCTCTGAAATTGATGATCAATTAGTTCCGATTGCTAATTCGCTTCAAAGTTATTTATCTGAAGGTAAGCGTTTTAGACCACTCTTCTCTATAATTGGCTTTCTTGGAGCAGCTGGAGTTCTAACGCCTCAGGTTTATCAAGCCGCTGCATCTCTAGAATTTTTACAGGCTAGCGCCTTAATTCACGACGATTTGATGGATGGTTCAGATACCCGTCGAGGTAAACCTGCGATGCATAAACAATTTGGCGATGCAGCAGCGATTTTGATTGGTGATTTAGCTTTGGTTTGGAACGAACAAGCAGTACATAAATCAGGTTTAGGAACCGCAGAACTCAATTCAGTTCATGACATCATGCGAACAGAATTAATGGCCGGCCAATTTTTAGATGTTTACGAACAGACTCAAAGCACATTTAGCGTTGAGCGCTCACTTAAGATTGCCAGATATAAATCCGGTAAGTACAGCATCGAACGACCTTTGCACTTTGGCGCTGCCCTTGCCGCGCCTACAAATCTCTCAGATTTTTACAATATCTACTCTGAATACGGCTTACCTCTCGGCGAAGCTTTTCAATTACGTGATGACTTGCTTGGTGTATTCGGAGACCCATCTGAAACTGGCAAACCTGCTGGAGATGATCTTCGTGAAGGTAAGCACACCGCGCTAATCGCATATGCTTATGATCGCGGAAGTGAAGCAACTAAGAAATTAATTGAAGAGCGGCTAGGTACCTCAAATATCGAAGGGTTAGCTGATGCAATTACTGAAAGTGGCGCACCTACCCATATCGAAGATTTAATTGAAAAGCTTGGCGAAGAGGCGCTTGATGCAATTGAACGAGATGAAATAAATCCAGAAGCAAAAATGCTGTTAATTGAGATGGTTTCGCTAGTTACAAAGAGAACACGCTAGAGTTAGACCAACGCGGGAGCCAAAAGTTGGCTGAGAGGACCGAAAGGTCGACCGCTTAACCGGTTCGGTAATGCGAACAAGGGAGGAAAATATGTCTACTTTTTTCACTGCTTGGGGCTATAACGTTTCATATTTGGAATTTGTTGCAGCGCTGACAAGTTTTATTGGCGTTTGGTACGGAACTACAGCAAAGAGAATTACTTGGCCATGGTGGATTGCATCAAGTGCACTTTATGGAATCTTCTTCTGGAAAGTTGATTTGATTGCATCTGCCCTTCTACAGATTGTCTTCATCGCAGCTGGAGTTTGGGGTTGGATCGGCTGGGGTCCAAAGGGTGCAAAACCTGGAAAATTAACACAGCGCGATCGAGCAATTTGGTTGGTTGGGTTAATTGGAACATGGTTGGTATTTACGCCATGGTTACATTCAATTGGCGCGGCTGCATATAAAACAGATGCGCTCATCTTCTTGGGATCATTTGTTGCGCAAGTAATTATGGTTTATGAAAAATACGAAAATTGGCCGCTTTGGTTTGCCGTTGATACTTTGGCGACAATTGAATATGCCGTTTTGAAATATTGGTTCACCGCTGCACTTTATTTAGCTTTCACTGCAGTTGCTGTAGTTGGTTGGGTCAGATGGCTTCGAATCCACAAATCATCCTTATAGATGGCCCTGCTGGCGCAGGTAAAACGACGCTATCTTTAAAATTACAGCAAGAGTTAAATTGTGAAGTTATCCATTTGGATTACGTCTATAACGGTTGGGTTTTTGCACTTTCAGATTCACTAACTAATACTTTAAGTGAACTCTTGGCTGCCTTTACATCGGGAAGAGATTATGAATTGCCAATTTTTAATTGGGAGACCATGAATTTCGATTCCATCAAAGTAATTAAACCTGCAGATAACTTAATTATTGAAGGGGTTGGGGCTGGCCAGAGCGCAATTAGGGGCTATGCGACCAAACTCTATTGGGTAGATATTGATAGTGAGGTTGGGTTAAAGCGCGTCCTAGATCGCGATGGTTCCCATCTTGAAAGCCAGATGAGAGCGTGGCAAAAACGTGAAGCCAAGCACTTTGAAGCCGAACGCACCCGCGAATTCGCCGATTTCATAATCACCACCACCTAAAATCCACCCCGTGAGTGATTTAAGCGGCCAGTTAATCGATAACCGCTATGAACTCATCCGCGTTATCGCAAATGGCGGAATGGGCACAATTTACGAAGGTTTAGATACCCGTTTAGATCGTAAAGTCGCAGTCAAAATTATGCACTCCCATTTGGCGCAAGATGAAGAGTTCATTACTCGCTTCATTCGCGAAGCGAAGGCTGCGGCATCGCTTTCTCATCCGAATATTGTAAATGTTATGGATCAAGGTTGGAATCAATCTGGCATCCCTGCAGTTTTTTTAGTGATGGAACTGGTCGAAGGTCAGACTCTTCGAGAGCTTATTGCAACTAAAGGCGCATTCTCGGTAACTGAAACTATTAACTATCTGGCGCCTGTAGTAAGCGCACTTGCCGCTGCACATCAAATTGGAATTGTCCATCGAGACATCAAGCCTGAAAACATTTTGATTTCGCATGATGGACGAATCAAGATTGCCGATTTCGGTTTGGCGCGAGGTACAAATCTCGGTCAAACAATGACTGCAGAAGCAAGTGTAATTTTGGGAAGCGTTTCTTACCTTTCACCCGAACAAGTTCAACGCGGAATCTCTGATGCACGTAGCGATATTTATTCAATCGGAGTTATGGCTTTTGAAATGCTCACGGGTAAGCGCCCACACTTAAGCGATTCTCCACTTCAAATTGCATATATGCACGTTAATGAAGATATTCCAAAGGTCAGCACAAAAGGTATAAAGATTCCTAAGGAACTTGATGAATTGATCTTCGCCTCAACCAGCCGAAATCCAGATGATCGCCCTAAAGATGCAACAGCTTTTTCAAATGCGCTTCGAAATATCCAGATTAAATTTGATCCAAAGCGCCAACAGATGAGTTTGGAATTAGATCTCCCGATTCGTAAAGAAGTTCCTAAGCCTGAAAAAGCGAAAGCGCCAGTAGTTGAAGAAGAGACAAAAGAGATCACTCGTCCGGTTAAGATTAAAAAAGAAAAGGTTAAGAAATCAGAGAAACCTAAGAAACGATTCCGCAAGGTTGCATTGGTGCTGGCTGTTGCAGTTGGTTTTGGTGGCTGGTGGACCATGATTGGACCAGGAGCGCGAGTTACTGTCCCATCTTTGATTGGCGGCACCATGTCAGATGCGGATAATTTATTAAAACCAATCGGTTTAACCCCAGAAGTATCAAGCCAGGAATTCAGTGAAGATATTGCTAAAGGCGTCATTATTAAAACTGATCCTGCTGGTGGCGATAAAGTTAAAGAGGCCACAGTTGTTTATATAACGCTCTCAAAAGGACCTGAGCGCTATCAAATTCCAACTCTGTCGCAATTAACGGTAGAGGCAGCTACCAAGATGCTCACCACAATTCCAATTGCAACTCCTATCATTCAAGAAGTTTTCAGCGACAAGATTCCAAAAGGTTATGTAATTTCATCTGAACCTCCAGCAGGTACTCAGGTAAAACGTGGTGCTGGCGTGAAAATCGTTGTCAGTAAAGGCGTTGAGCAGATTTCACTTAATAACTTTGTAAATAAGTCTGGCGAAGAAGCGCTAAATACTTTGACGGCCGCGGGCTTTAAAGTAACTCCTAAGTATTTATTTAGCGAAACTGTTCCTGCAGGCGCTGTTATTTCACAATCCCCTTCTGAGGCAAAGAGCTATCCAAAGGGAACTGCAGTTACGTTAAATATTTCAAAGGGATCTGCATATGTATTTATCCCTAACGTTTACTCACTATCTGAAACTAAAGCGAAATCGATATTAAACGCCCTTGATTTACAGGTAATTGTTAAGCGCATGGGTACAAAGGCTGTTAAACAAGTAACCGCTATTTCGCCGAAAATTGGAAGCAAAGTCCTTCGTGGAAGTAAGGTCACTATCACTGTAGGGTAGGCAAATGCCTAAGGTGTCTAAGTCATTACCTCGCATTGGTGCTCATACTCCAACTTCCGGAGGTATGGCTAAGCGATCCCTCGGTTATGCCGAAACTATTAAAGCTGAAGTAATTCAAGTATTTACCTCTAATCCGCGTGGTTGGGCGATGCCCGAACCAAACCCTGCAGCGGATGAAGAATTCAAAGTTAAAGCTGCTGAAATGGATGTGACGACATATGTGCATGCACCTTTCTTAATTAATTTGGGTTCACCTACTGAAGGCACTTACAAAAATTCATTGGCATCGACTGCGTACTCTCTAAAACGTGGCAAAGATATTGGTGCGCTTGGCGTTGTAATTCACACCGGCTCTGCGGTTGATGAAGGCCATGTTGCAAATGCCTGGAAGCAGATTCACGAAGGAATGATGCCGATTTTAAATGCGCTTCCTGATGATGGACCATCACTTCTTCTCGAACCAACTGCAGGTCAAGGTCAATCCTTAGTTAAAAAATTGGATGATTTAGAGAACTATTTGAAAGCTCTCGAATACCATCCAAAAGTAGGTATCTGTTTAGATACTTGTCACGTATTTGCTGCAGGTCATGACATTGCTAAAAAGGGCGGAATGACTGAGACTTTAGATTTACTAGTTCAAATCGCCGGCGCCGAGAGATTCCAATTAGTACATGCAAATGATTCTATGGATGTTTGTGGCGCGCTTAAAGATCGCCACCAAAATATTGGTGAAGGTCACATTGGCGTCGATGCATTTAAAGAAATGTTTAAGCACCCTGCGATTGCAAATGCTCCATTAATTCTCGAGACTCCCGGCGAAGAACCAGAGCATGGCAAAGAGGTGGCCTTACTAAAGAAGTTACGTGGATGAAGCACAGATTAGCTTCGTGGCTCTTACTTGGCGTTGCTGCTTCGTGGGGTCTGGCCTTTGTAACAATGAAAGATGCCCTGGGGCGTCAATCAGTAAATAGTTTTCTCTTTTATCGATTCGCGCTTGCTGTAATTGCATTAATAATTATCCGCCCACAGATTTTTAAGAAGTTAGATAAAGACATTATTAAGCATGGTGGAATCACTGGTTTATTTTTAGCGGCAGGATTTATCTTCCAAACATATGGGTTAGATATGACTGGAGCAGCAGTTACCGGATTTATTACAGGTCTATATGTAGTCGCTACCCCGCTATTCGAACAATTTTTTGGTGGTCGAAAACTAGGAAGAACAGTTTGGCTCTCTATTGCGATTGCTACTTCGGGCCTTGCCCTACTTTCGCTTAAAGGTTTCTCAATAGGAATAGGAGAACTTTTAGTTTTAATTAGCGCGCTCTGCTACACCGGACAGATTATTGGACTAAGTAAATGGAGCGAGGGTCGAGATGTATGGGCAATGACCTTTATGCAGATTCTGGTTGTAACAATTGTCACTGGGCTGGCAGCGCTTATTGAAGGTTTTCAAACTCCGCCGGATACCGGAGTTTGGGGCGTAATTATCTTTACTGCGATTGTATGTACGGTTACTGCGTTTGTGGTTCAAACTTGGTCTCAGTCAATTCTCGAATCTACTAAAGCTGCGGTAATCATGACTATGGAAGTGGTCTTTTCGGCCCTCTTTGCAATCACACTCGGCGGCGAAGTCCTTTCCACTCGCACTTTAATTGGTGGTTTATTAGTTGTAATCTCTATGTACACGATTGTCTTCCATGAAGGTGCAAAACATTGATTGATTTACGTTCAGATACCGTAACCCGTCCATCAGCTGCGATGTTGGATGCCATGATGTCATCCCCTGTTGGCGATGATGTTTATGGCGATGATCCAACAGTTAATGAACTTGAAGCTCGCGTTGCTTCCATGTTTGGAAAAGAAGCTGGTCTCTTTGCACCTACTGGTTCGCTTTCAAATCAATTAGGCATTCGTTTGCTGGTAAAACCTGGCGAAGAGTTAATACTCGATCAAACTGCACATATTGCACGAGCCGAACTTGGTGCAGGAGCTGCCTTTAGTGGAATCACAACGCGCACTTGGCCATCGATGCACGGAAAGTTAAGCGCACAATCTGCACTGGATTTAGCCCATCCAGATGCCGGTCCGTATTTAGTTTCCACCAAAGCGATTGCAGTTGAAGATACCCATAACTTTGGTGGTGGCACCGTGCAATCTTTGGATGAAATCAAGAAGTTGCACCATGGTGCAAAGGAGATGGGTCTATCGCTTCACATGGATGGTGCACGAATTTGGAATGCACATGTTGTTACTGGCACTCCTTTTGCAGAATATGGAAAGTATTTCGACACTTTTAGTGTCTGCTTCTCTAAAGGTTTAGGTGCGCCGGTAGGTTCGATGATTCTCTCTACTAAAGAGAAGATTGCTGAAGCTCGCATCTGGCGTAAAC
>JACCDX011512385.1_pt1 | contig 60584 bp, 61 predicted proteins | sample 7449681 | NCBI WGS metagenome assembly JACCDX01 (sample SAMN15323450, study PRJNA562643) | freshwater metagenome | isolation source: river surface water | place: USA:Blue River Watershed | collected 2017-08-18
AAACATTGAATATGAAAAGACTTTTTGGCCTTTTGTAATTTTTTCCAAGAAACGTTATTTTGGAAATAAATATGAAAAGAGTATTAAGAAATACAAAGAAACATCAATGGGTATTGTGCTAAAGCGTCGTGATAATGCTCCAATTCTCAAATCGATTTACAAAGGTATTATTGATATTATTCTGAATAAACGTGATTTGGCAGGTTCAAAACTCTTTTTTAGAGAATCGGTTAAAAACTTGCTTGAAGGAAATGTAGATATATCCCAATTAGTTATTAGTAAAACAATTAAAGCTGATTATGCAAATCCAACACAAATTGCTCATAAAGTATTGGCAGATCGAATGGGAGAACGAGATGAAGGAAACAAACCGCAATCCAATGACCGAATTCCATATTGTTATATTGACCCACACAATTGGAAGTGTAGTATGTGTAAAGGAAAGATTAATGATAAAAATTGTAAATGTAATACATGTATGAAGATCTTTTGTTTTCAACATATGGGAAATCACAAATCAAAGTGTACTCCAGTATGTCGTTTCTGTAAAGTGACTGATAAAATGTTAGAAAATGAAGATAAACCGCAAGATTTGTCTGAAGAAAAAGAGTATAAATTAGAAAAATGTTATACATGTACGGCACATTATTGTCCTAAATGCTTCCCTAAACATAAGTTACGAAAAGATAAATATGGAGTAGTACATAATGATAAATGTAAAAAAGCAATTGTTCCGAAACTATTACAAGGAGATTTGATTGAACATCCGCAATATATTCAAGAAGAGAAGATGAAGATTGATTTTATGTATTACTTTGAACATCAAATTATGAAACCAGTATATCAAATTTTTGAATTAGATATGGCACACCCGGAATCAATTGTACAAGATTTAATTGTAGCATACAATAATAAAAAAAATGGAAGTCAATCGATTGCAAGTTTCTTTGGTGTAAAAAAAGTAGCAAAAAAAGAAGATAGTGATAACGAGATTGAGATATTACTACCAAAAAATAAACAAAAGAAAAATGAGAGTAAAGAAAGTTCACCTATTGCGGCGTTTGATGTAAATGATATTAAAGTCAATGATGAACTTAAAAAAGAGATTATGAAAAATATTGAAGTAACAATGAAAAAGAAAGAAGTAATGACTATTGCGGATGGAATTCTTGATATAGAGGATGATGAAGGAGCAAGTGGAGAAGTGGAAGGAGCTGAAGATATTAATTTAGCATTAGAAATGTTTGAAGAAATTGAAGATTTACGAAGAGATATTAATGATATTGATTAAATAACATTAAAATATCTTTTTAACGAGTAATCATATAAAACATATTTAACCAATCACGTATTTTATCTTTTTTAAGTGGTATTTTTTCAACAAATTTAATTAATTTTTCTCTTTTTATTTTATTTGGATAAATATAACATATATGTGTAAACATATTTATTAATTCTTTATCTTTTTCAATACCTTTATTTAAATTATACATCATATAATCATTAATAAACATATATAATTTTTGATTTGTAATAGGTGCTTTATATAATTTTTTAGCTTCATCTACAGTAAAAACTTTTTTTTTATGCATAGTATTTACTAAGTTGTGTAAACGAACAGTCCAAGCAAATATTTTTTCTCCATTTATATTATTTTCAACTTTATTTTCTTCAATATTTGTATTTTCAATAAAATGATTTCTACATGTTTTACATGGAATAATTGTTTTCATGGTATTAAAAAATTCTAAATAATGTTTTTTATATGCTTCTGTACTTTCAGCTTCTTGAATATCAAAATCATATGCTAATTTATGAAATATATACCAAGTTAATGGAGCCCATCGTGGAAATCCCATATTTTACTATATTCTATTATTATAGAATATAATAAAAATTATTTTATCATGATTATTTTTTGCGAAAAATAAATAAAATATTTAACTTATAATAGGTGAATAAACAGTTCTATTTAATCCATAATGATTATCATAAATTTTATTTCCATTTACAGGTATTAATAATAAAGGAGCATTTGATTTTGTATTAAAAATATTGGTTAAAGTATATAATTGTTTACCTAAAAGTATATTATTATTAATAATTATATTTTCAAACTTTTTTGTTGTTAAATTTTGTATGAATAATGTACTTTCATTTACACGAAGTAATAAATATTTTTCATGTTGAATATTTACTAAATAAGCTTTTTTATTTTCAATTAATAAACCAAATGTATTTTTATTATTTTCTTTAAAAATAAAATTTTCAGATGGAACATTTTCATTTAGAATTTTTTGTAAATTATTTTCTACAATTCCACTTAATAAATATACATTTGTTTTATACACTTTATTTTGATGTATAAATGGTAATTGAATTACTTTATTTTCATTTTTTTTATTTATTTCTTCTTCTTTAACAACTTCTTCATGAGTAACTTCATCTTCAATAACTTCTTCATGAACAACTGCTTCTTGAACAACTGATTCTTCAATAACTGATTCTTCAATAACTTCTTCATGAATAACTGCTTCTTGAATAACTGATTCTTCAATAACTGATTCTTCAATAACTTCTTCATGAATAACTGATTCTTCAATAACTTCTTCTTCAATAATTTCTTCTTGAACAACTTCTTTAACAACTGCTTCAATAACTTCTTCTTTAACTGCTTCTTGAACAACTGCTTCTTGAACAACTGTTTCTTGAACAACTGTTTCTTGAACAACTGCTTCTTGAACAACTGCTTCTTTAACAACTGTTTCATGAACAACTGCTTCTTCAACAATTGTTTCTTGAACAACTGCTTCTTCAACAATTGTTTCTTGAACAACTGCTTCTTGAACAACTGCTTCTTCAACAACTGTTTCTTGAACAACTGTTTCTTGAACAACTGGTGAAGAATCAGAAGTACTTACAATTGGAGATGTTTCTTTACTTTTTCTTCCTTTTCTTTTTTTTTCTACTTTATTTTTTTCTTCTTGAACTATAATTTCTTCTTGAATTGCAACAACTTCTTCTTGAACGGTAACTTCTTGTACTACACTTTCTTCTTGAATTGTAACAACTTCTTTATTTAAATATGAAGTAATTGGGTGTTGGAAAAAAATGTTATTTTCTGTAGAAATGAAATGGAACTCATCATCTTGTGAATAAATCATATTTTCTTGATTATTTTCTTTTAATATATAAACATTCATTTGATTATAAAAGAGTTGATATTTGTTAGATGTTTCATCAAAAATAATTTTAAAATCAAAAGTGCTATATTTTTTTTTAATTCCTAATGAAAATTTGCTATCATTTTCAACTTTTACAAAAGCATCATTATTTGCATTAGAAGGTGAAACAAACATAGGTATAAATGTTTTATTATCATTATCTAAAGAAATGGATGTAATATAAAGTTGATTTTCATAATGATAAACAGGTAAACGTTGAATTAAATAAGATGGCATATTATTTTATAATTTATATTTAAAAAATAGAAATTTTTTAAATATTTTTAGCGAAGAAGAAATTTTTAATATTTTTATTTAGATTACATAAAAAATATAATAACAAAAAAACAATTAATTTTGCATTGCAATTGCACGCATTACATTTGCTTCATAATTTTCATCACCAAATAGTTTATCAATACCTTCTATTGAATGGAAAATAATACGAGCACTACTTGATTGACCAGAACGACCAGCACGACCCATTAATTGATAAATGGAGTTTCGTGTTGAATTTCCAGAAGAAGCATATTCAGCAGTTATTGAAATAGTATTAACACTTTTAATATTAGTACCATAAACAATACTAGGATCCGAAATAAACATTTTTGAAGTACGAATATTTCGTTCATACATGAGTCTTTCAAACCGACACATATTTGCAACATCTCGAATAGCAACACCACTCATAGCAAGTTTAATATAAGTATCACTAATATTTTCAGCAAGATAATTTTTAATATCATCACGTGTTAAACAAAGTTCAACCATTCCTCGTACTTGAGTATGAGGTGCAAACCGTTCACAATGCTTATTTGAATTAACCAAATAAACATGAGGATATTTAAGTTTTGGAGTATAATCTTCATAAACTTGTTGACGACGCTCTTCTAAACTATCCTTTGTATCTTTTTTATATGAACCTGATGATGATTCATCTTTTCCTTTTCCACTATTTGGTTTAATAGCAGCAACTTTTTCATCGCGAATACGCTCTTGTTCAGCATAATCAGCAATTAATTCTTGAATAGATGGTGAACCTTCTAATAGTGGTTTAGCCATATTATGAATATAGTCACTTAAACCAGAAGAAGTATATACTTGTATCATTTTTCCACGGTCGTATAAATAAGCATTATTTGTTAAAATATGTGATTGGTCAACAATTACATTAGCGCGTTTATCATTTTCAGATAACAAAGTACGATTATAGTTACGCATTGAATTAAAAAGTTTAACATTATTTGTTTCAATTATATTTTCAAAAAGTTGTATAATATAATTACGAATTGTATTATGTTTAATAATACCAATATCTTCAAAATAATTTTCAAATTTAAATTTATCAGGAATATAAGAAACACCATTTGTAACTAAATAATATACTGCTTCAGGTGAATAAAAACGAATTAACGCATTATCATGTTTAAGACGTTCTACAAAAGTAACTAATTCATCTATAGATGATAGTCTCATATGAGGCATATATGAAATATATGTATTATCACTATTTTTTACATAAGCAGTACAACTAATATTAAGCCTTGATGAAATAACACTAGTAATAAGTGGTACATTCGATTTTGAACGTTTGTTTGTTATATCCATTCGTTCAATCATTTTTATAGCTTTTCCATAGTTTTGAACTAAATAAATATCTAGTTTTCTTCTTGTTTCGGCATTTTCATCTGCATCCGACCCAAATTTAAATTGGCTCATAGAAGGTAAAAAATATTCGCGTTTTTTATATACACATATTTCTTGACTATGACGAGCAATAAAAGGTGTAATACACCAATCAAGTTGATGAATATCTTGAACAGTAGCAGAAAGTAATATAGTTTGACGTGGTGCTTTTTTAAGCAAATCACACATAAATCGTGCAAATTCACTATTAGTACCTTCTTCGGCACCAGCAGTTACTTCATCAAAGTATCCTACAAACCGTTCTGGATAAGTATCCAATAGCACAGAACACGATTGTAAATCAGAAATAATGATTGCTGGAATACGATTTGTATTTTCTAAGTAATATAACCATTGTTCTTCTAATGTACCACGTTTCATTGGATTTTGGTCTCTACGATGGTTCCGATAATTTTCATACATTGTTTTATACGGACGCAATGTTGTTTGAACAACATTTTCTTTATCCGTATAAGATGAAGCAAACATAAAAGGTATATCAGCATCAATACATAGTTTAGCAACCATATTACGTACTTGAACATTATAGCAAGAATATAACAGCATTTTTTGATTTCCTTTAATAATATGTGTTTCAGGTACATTACGATTTTCACGAATAGCACGATTTAAAATATCATCATGATTATTTTTTGAATGTTCTTGTTCAATCAAAGCAGCAAGAACTGCTGAAAGAAATGTTTTACCTGAACCTGGGCTAACTTTATAGGTAGCAAATAAAGGTGCGTTTTGGTCATCACAAAGTGCATTTCGTAAATGATGAAGTACTTCTTTCTGTTCAGAATAAAGTTCTTTAGCATTATACTTAATACGTTCCCATGTTGATTCAAGTAATAGTTCTTCATTTTCATCTGATAATAACACTTTCATTATTTTATTAAAACGCTCTTCATCTTTTGAAGAAATACGCTTGTAATAACGTTTCATAAGTGATTGAATTAAATCATCTATACCATTTAAAATATATTGCGGAAAATGAGAAATATCTTGGAGCATCCGCGAAATTGAACAAATACAATCCATAATAATATTATTAATTTTAGAATTGTAATTTTCATCAATATGTTTATACATATTAATAGCCCATCGAATAATAAAAAAAACACTACTCATTGGATTACTATAAGTTCGCGTTTTATTTACACCTATATTTGACCCATTTATTTCAATAAAACCAGAGTCAATTGTTGTAAATGCTTCAACCTTTCTTTTACGAGTGTTTTCCATTCGTATTCTATCAGCAGCATTTAGTCGTACATTATTTTGAGTCGTTTGAGGAAAAGTAATCGGTAAATATTTAGAAAACTTCTTTCCAAGAAACTCAATAAAAATTTTCCAATCTTCTTCATCATACGGAATTTGATATTTAGTCATATCTAAACTCATTGTTGAAATATCATTACGCTTTAAATCACTAATGATTGAAGCAAACGGATCAATCGCAATTTCTTCAACAATTCTCCATTCATTCGCTTCACCACTAATATGAAGTATACCCAATGTTTCAGAGTTTTCATTAATATTATCAGTTTGATCAGCAAATTCAGACATTTCAATTAAAATTTAATTAAGATTAAAATATACTTAAAAGTTTAAATAATCTTACTTATATTAAGTATTTTCCCTTTACATTCATTATATTTAAAAAAATTAATAATTTTTTTATAAAATAAATATTTTTATATAAAGTAAATCTATTTATTTTAATTTGTTAAAAATTAAATTAGCTAATTCGTTATAAATATATTCGCGACTAAAATGGAATAAATCATAATTTAATCGTTGATGATTTCTTAAATAAACATAATCTTTAATATATTGAGCAAAACCAAAATCAATCATTTTAATATCTTTTAATTGTCCATTATCATCTACAATTACCATAACATTATCTGAATGTAAATCATTATGCATAATTCCAGCATTATGTAATTTAATAATCTTTTCTTCTAATAATTTTCGTAATTTATTTTTAGTTTCTTTACTATGAATTTTATATAAATAATTAGTTAATGTCATACCTTGTATATATTCCATATAAATAATACCATAACAAGAGCTATCTTCATCATTTACACAAACATATGTATCATAAATTTTGGGTGCTACGCCAATAGAACCAGCAATAGTGGACATAGTAATTTCTTTTAAGAAGTCAACATATTTTAAATTATTAAGTGTATGTGTAACATTAATAAATTTAATGCATCTTTTTTCATCTAATTGGTAAATAGAACCGTATTCACCAGAACCAATATATTTTAATTTTTGGGCGTCATCTGGATTTTTTAAACATTTAATTAATTCATTTTCATTTTGAATGTGTTTATAAATAAGGTGGTCAACTTCATGAATTAAAATACGGCGATAGATGAAATCATATAAAAAATAAGTAAATTCACGACTTTTACTTATTTTTGGAATTGTTACATTTTTTTTAATTAATTTGTCAAAGGAATGTGCTGCTAATTTTTGAAGTGAATGATTTACATTTTTAGATTTAGATTGATAACTTTTTAAAGAGGTACTTTTAATACTTTTATTACTTTTTGGAAAAAATTTTTTTATATAATAATCTACAATTTTACCATATTTTGGAAAATAGATTTTATAATATTTTTCATAATATTTTTTCATTAATTCCCGTTGTTTTTCACTCGTTAATTGTCCCATATTTTTATAATAAATAGTATTTACTAATTATTATAAAGATAAATTATTATATTATGATTTCGTTAAATCATTTAAAATTTGAAAAGGCCTAAGAAAGATGATTTTTTAGCAACTTTCTTACCTTTTTTGCCTTTAGCCGATTTTTTGGTTTTCTTTTTGCCACCTTTGACTTCCCTATCTTTTGAACCACCACGACGGGATTTTTTAGAAACTTTCTTAGATTTCTTAGATTTTTTTACCATTTTTTTCATTTTACGTTTCTTAGCACCGCCAGCAGGAGGGCAATTTTCAAGGCCGCAATTAGCACCAGTGGCAACAGGGGCAACAGGGGCACCTTCAACAGAGGCAACAGGGGCACCTTCAACAGAGGCAACACATGGGTTACCGTCTTTGTTATTTATACCATCTACGCAACCACCACCGTGACGACGGCGTTTAACTACTTTTTTAGTTTTTTTAGAGCGTTTCTTTTTAGCACCACCAGCAATAAGAGAGCCCATGTTGCCTGATTCGTAGCCTTCTAATTCACCGCCACCGCGTACTTTACGGCTCTTTTTAGCAACTTTGCGTTTAACAACCTTGCGTTTAACAACTTTACGTTTTTTGCCACCAGTTAAAAGTGAACCCATTTGAGCTGATTCCATTCCCATAACGGATGAGCTATCTTCGCTTTGAACGGAAGCGCCACCGCGAACGCGACGACGTTTAACTACTTTCTTACCTTTAGTAGAAACGCGCTTTTTGGCACCGCCTAAAAGCTTTTGGAGTTGTTGAAGTAATTGTTGTTGTTCAGATTGGACCATTTTATTTTCTTCTTTTATATTTTATATATAGAAAAAAATTTAATTTTAATTTAAAAATATTTAATTAAAATTATTTTTTAAAATGTAAACTTTTTAATTTTTAATTATTTTTTTACAATTTTCTTCTTTTCTTCTTTTTTAATTATTTTCTTTTTTTCTTCTTTTTTAATTATTTTCTTTTTTTCTTCTTTTTTAATTATTTTCTTCTTTTCTTCTTTTTTAATTATTTTCTTCTTTTCTTCTTTTTTAATTATTTTCTTCTTTTCTTCTTTTTCTTTATTATTTAAATTCATAAATTCTTTTTCTTGATTTCCTTCTTTTAATAAACGCATAATATCATCTTCATTTATTTTATAATATTGATGAATTGCCATATTATTTTTTTTTAATGTTTTTAAAATATGATAAATAGAAGGATTTTCCTTATTTGTAACTCCTTTTACTTCCATGACTTTAGAATCATTTCCTTTTACAATTTTAAAAGATTTACGAACATGTCCATTACTATTTTGAAATACTTGTGTTTGTTGTTGGAATATATGCATTTTTACTATTTTTAAATAAGAAAAAATTTTTTTTAATCCTTAAAAATTTAAAAATAAAATTTGTTAAAAAAAAAGTAATTATAAAATAGTTATTATAAATATTCATTTATTTTATAAAAATGGATAATAATATTATATTAAAAAGAATATATAGTGAAAATGGAAAAGCATCTAATCATATAAACGCATATTTTGATAATTTTGATTTATACAATTATTCACTATATGACCAATTAAATCATATTTCTCAATCTCAAATTATTTATTATCTATTTTTTGGACTTCTTTTATTCGCTTTTTTCCATAGATTAGCTGTTCAACCATCTCATATATTAGCATTTTTATTTTTAATCTTAATTATATATTACTTTATTCAAAAAGATTATGGTGATTTTATTAATTTTACAAAAGATAAAAAAAACGAATTAAATTTCCTAAATACTTTAATGATGAACTCTTCTTCAAACTGGTCTATTCATAATAATATTGATGAAATAAATATTAAACCTGAATTACGACAATCATATTTACACTATAATCCTTATATTGTTCAATTTTATTATAATACTCGTGAAATGAGTATTTATAATATTAATTCGTATGTTGATTCATTAACAAGTGCAAATAATATGTTAGGATTACTTGTTCAAATGCGTAATAAATTAGAAAATCCTTTTCAAGATTATAAAAGTGCAATAGAAGAGTATAAAAAATGTATGAATGGATTTAAATCAATTGTATTTAAATCATCATCAAGTAAAAATGGCAATAAGAAATTAAATGATTCACTACATACTTTACAAAAATTATTAATGGGAATACTTAAAGAAATGGAAATGATTTGTAAAACAAAGAACAAAATAGATGGTTTAAACACTATTTCAATGCCAAATGACGCTTTAGAAATGCATACTTTCATTGATGATAATCCATATGGTTTACAAAAAGTTGGTTTTGACCAAAAATATGATATTTATTAAATTTAAGTTCGTTGAGTTCCTAAATCAACACCGCTTCCAAATTGTCCATATACAGAAACATCGGCATATAATCCATTCGGTATTTTAGGTGCTTGAGCAGCTGATTCTTCATGTTGATAACCTCCACGACGAAGTTGTGACATGGAAATATAATCACCTGATTTTTCAAATTGTTTAAACCATTTTGCTCCATCAACACCCCAATGATCATTTGGACCAGCTACATTTCCACGAGAATTGACTGTATTTAACCAATCACTGCCACCACCTCCACGCATACTACGTTTTTTACCTTTGGTTTTAGTGGTACTTTTTTTTGTAGAAGCTTTTTTTTTATTTTTTGTAACACTCTTTTTAGGAAGAGTGCTTTTGCTACGTTTTTTAGGAACAACACGTTTTTTAACAGTACCAACAGATTTATTTAATAATTTATTATATACTTCACGAGCATTTACAACTTTTTTATAAGCTTCTTCAGCTTCTTTTTGAGCATTAATTAAATTATCTTTTGCTTTTTTTAATGATAATACCATTTATTTTTTTTAATTATTTACTAATAATTAAAAATATAATATTTTCTGATAAACAAAATTATATAAAATAGTAAATACGATGATTATTTTACTAAAAACTAAATAGGTTGAGCTCCCCATTCTCCAATTGATTTAATTTTAGCACTAATTGTAGCATCTGTTGCTGCTGATGCTCTTTTCATATTTTGATAAAAACCATTTAAAGAAGCAGATGTCATATTAATATTATTATTCATTTTATTTATCATTTGTAAACCACCCATTTTTGGAATAATTCCATCTATTTTTTCTTGTTTCCAATAACAATTTAATTTATTAAATGCATCATCCCAAGATGATTTACTTAATGGGTAACTAACGATTGGTTTTAAACATTTTGTATCTGGTTTTGTATCTTGTTTTGTATCTGGTTTTGCTTTAACATCGTTTTTTTTATTACCACCGTACATTTTTACCAAAACTTTAAGATGCTTGATACTTTTTTGGTCGTTTTTTTTTTGCTTACTTTTTTTACCGATTTTTTTGTTGACTTTTTTTTTGTTACTTTTTTTACTGACTTTTTTGAAGTTGTTTTTTTTTTGCTACTTCTCTTTTTAGAACCACCGCTAACAGGTGATAATTTATCTTTAAGTGGGTCATATCCAGCCATAGTACCTGTACGTAATCTATCTAAAACACCACCTTTATAAAATTCAGACGCCATAGTAGCACCACCAACAGTTTCAAAAGATATTCCTAAATTATCACGAATAAATTGGTCATTTAATTGGAATGATTCTGAAGCACCTCCGCGCATACTACGTTTCTTAGTAGAAGAAGTGCGTTTTTTAGTAGAAGAAGTAGTGCGTTTCTTAGTAGAAGAAGTAGTGCGTTTTTTAGTAGAACGTTTTTTACCAGCACCAACTTGAGTAGATTGTCCTTGAGAAACAGTATTTGATGCTAAAGTAGGATTTTGACTATAATATATATCAGGATAATCAGTTGAAGCATTGCATGTACCGCAACCACTTTGGAATGATTGAAAAGGCATTTTTTATATAAATAAATCTTATACTTTATATTTAGATAAAAAATATTTTTTATTTTTTTCTTAAAAAATAAAAATAAACAAATGATATTATATTTTTAATTAAACGAAACAATAATAGAAGTGTTATTTTTATTAACACTTTTAATTGCGGAAACAGAAAGCTGACGGCGTTTACGGCGTTTATTTTTATCTTCTCCATCTTTCTTTTTATAAATGTCTTTTAATGATTCATTCATATCTTTTTCAATTTCATCATAATGTTCTTGAATATATTTTAAAATATGATTATCAATCGCCCATCGGAAAAAATTTAATTGTCCAACTGTTGTAATTACTTCTTTACCTCCATGTACTATAAATTTAATACGTTCACGACGACAAAATGGATCAAATTGTTTCTTTTGATATCCTTTTAATTGTGATTTATAAGCAATATATACCGAAAAAGCTTTATTTATACCCTTTTTATTTTCAATATTATATGATGTATTAAATTTTTTACTATAATTTGTTACAAACCAATCTAAAATACGAAGTGATATTTTAGATGTACCTTCAATGACTGGTAATAACTCATCAATATGTTCTTTTTTGTTAAAAAAATGGATAAGTGATTTCATTAATATATCTTTTTGTGATTCAACATTTAATATGGGTATCATATTTTCTTTTACATTTTGTATACTTTTGTTTATCATACTCTTATTTATGATTACTTTTTCATTTTTTATATTTTTTGCTTCTTGTTGTAAACTCATCATTTTATATATTATTATTAATTTGAAAAATTCTCTTTATATCCACTTAAAATATTTTTTTAAATATTTATTAATTTAATAAAATATATTATTTTACATATTTTAACGAATTTCCTATATATTTTATTACTATATTCAGTAATAAATATTTTAATATTGATTTACGTACATTTTTTATTTATATATTTATATAAAAATAAGGGTATATGGTTTATATTAAAATATTTTTATAAATAAATAGATTATATTTATGGTAATAAAATAAAAATATAAAATGATTTACGCTAAAAAAAATGATTTACGTCTATATACTATAAAAAAAAATAGTATAACGTAAATAATATTTTAGTAAAATATATAAAATAATTTATATATTTTAAGTTAAAAGTAAAAAGAGAGTTTTTTATAAAATTTTTTTATATATTTTATTATATAAATTATTATGTACATTTCTATATTATTTATTCAATAGCCATTTCTTGTTGAACATTTTCTTCATCTTTTTTAATAATAGGAAAGGCATTTGAAAAAATAGCTTCATATGTAATTGGTGTACTACCATTACTAATCATATTATTGTAAATAAAACATTGAAGTTTTACATCAAGTTCAGCAAGTTTATGGAAAACTTTCTCAAGTGTTGTTTGAGCTTTATTTGTTTTGTAATCACTATGAAGTCCATAAACAAGTTTCTTGAGATAAAAAGGAACTGGAATCATAAGTTGATTTCCATTTTCATCCTTAGGTCGTTTTACAAACTTATTTACATAAAGTTTATGTACTTGGGTAGCAATTTGATAGAAGTTATATTCATAATTATTAAATTCAGGAATATCCTTAGGAAATAGTGTAAGATATTCATTAAGGTCTTCAACTTTTTTACGAAGATTGAAAAATTTATACATCTTTGAATTACTATTTCCATATACATCTTTTGCTTTTTGATAAGAAGGAGCAATAAACTTTTGGCGTCTAAAGTTCTTATCAACAATTACATAACCTTCAATATTGTAAATTTCATTATTAAAAATATAGTTAATAAATTGTTCAACATTTGAAGCATTTACAATTTGTGTCGGTACACGAGCTACTTTTTCAAGTACCACATCTTCTTCCATAAATGTACTCATATTACGAGTAGAAATATGATATGAAACTGGTTTATCATATTGAACAACCATATTATTTTCAGGATGAGTAAGGAGGAATGAATAAGTATAACCTTCTTGAATAATTTCATAAAGATTAATTCCATTCATACTTTCCATAAAAAGTTCTTTAAAACTCTTTTCACTAATCCATTTTGAACGAATTGCATCAATACAACGTTTTGTAGAAATCATTAAATTGATTTCACCTGTTTTATTATCAACACATTTCCATACTCGTACAAGTGTACCTTCTAAAGCGTATTCAAGCCGCGCATTTGAAAGATCAAGTTGTGGGTCAATCTTATATTTAATACCAGATGCTTTTTCTTCTTCAGAAACTTCATTTTCTTCCATTTTGTTAAATGAATAACAAACTGGAACACAATCCGCTTTTCTAAGGATCATTCCATTTGTACAATGATAAATAGGTGATGTTTTCACTGTATTTTCATCATGACAAAGAACAAAGTAATCAGGATATTTTTTATCTTCTTTTACACGAATTTTAATATCATCACTTTTAAGATGTTCAATTAGAGCATCGTAAGTAGTAATATTACGCGATTGAATATAGTTAAAAAAGTCCATTTTTATTTACGTTATAGGTAATTAAGGTATGAATTAAAAAAGAAATACGATAAGAGTATATTATATATATATGGGTTAACTCCTTTATATCCATAAAAAATCAATTTTTATTATTTTTTTAAAAATAAAAATAATAAATCTATAAAAATTAAGTATTTTTTTAATATAAAAATATATCATCATATTATATATATACTGAATATATACTTAATATATAATAAATATGGATAATATAGAAAATCCGAATCAAGAAGAAAATGTTAATATCAATGTTGGTGAAAAGACGAATGAAAATAATAATATTATTAATAATTCTTTAAGTAATAGTGAAATTACTATTCAAGGTGAAGAAAATATTGTTCATGGTGAAGAGAATACTATGAATGGCAATGAAGCAAATGAAAATACTATGAATGGAGAAAATAGTGAAAATAATATTTTTGGAAATGATTTAGTATTAAATGAAGGAAATTATAATCAAGATGTTGATTTAACTGAATTAAAAAATACATTAATTGTTGAAGAAGAAGTTTATGTTGAAGAAGAAGACCGTATTTATAAAAATGATTTAATTTATTTAAAAGAATTAGAAAATGAGATTTTAGCTACATATCCTGTTTCAAAACAAGGTTTATTATATATTCAAGAAGAAGTTGCTAAAGAAGCAAAAGAATTAGTTGACACAAAAAATGATGGTTTAAAACGTTATCATGAATATGAAAATGGATTTGATTATCCAACCATTCTTGATATGTATAATAATGTTTATAGTAATAATTGGTTAATTCCTGTTATTTTAGATAAACATAAAATATATTCAATTATACAAGAAGATAGTATACAAGGTGGTGAGAATGAAGAAAATAATAGTGAAAAATATATTACTCAATCATTAGAAGATGAAAGTGGTATTATAAAAGATAATCAACTTCGCCAACATGAATTATTATGGAAAGTAAAACATGATTCTATTTTAGGTAAAATAGATTATAAAAGTTATTTAAAAATGATTTATAAAATTCAATCATCTTATTCATCTCTTCCCAAAAGTGAAGAAAATCAAATTGGGTACTTTACAAAATTACAAAACGATGCTTTAGTAATTCGTTATACTGATATTGATACTGTTCAATGGAATAGTCGTAAAATACAAAGTGATATATTAAGTTATAAAGATACATATGATGAAGAAACGGGTCGTGTAAATGGTATTGTTCCATATTCACTTATTCATGGGGAAAATGTTCAAATTGTTGGTTTTGTTTTATTAAACAAATTAAATGATTATGATAATAAAGAATTATTTAGTGAAGATAATGTAACAGACCATGAACCATTAGTTAAAAAATTAATATGTTCTTCTAAAATTACCAAAATAACTCAAGTTGGTGATTTTATTAAAATAATAGCTCCAAATCACGGTTTAAATGCTAAATCCCGTATTTATATTGATAAATCAAATTGTATTCCAAATATAAATGGTATAAAACAACATATTAATATAACGATTGAAAATGAAAATGAATTTTCAATTAAATCATCATTAAAATTAAATATAGATGGTACATATGGTGAAATTTATACACCAAATAAATTAGTTTATGATAGATATAAAATAGCATATAATGAACAAATTGATGATTTTGTATTAAATTATGAAAATAGTACATATAATGATGCAAATGAAAATATAAATCATAATAAATTATATTTATTTGATGATATTATATTTAAAAGCAAAGATGATTTCCGTAAAATTTTAGTAAAAGTTGTTCCAACATTAGATAATATTATTGAGCGTGAAAGTGATAAATTATCTAAATGTTATACTATTCAAGATGTTGAATATGTATTAGAGCGTTATCATTTAAAGATTGGAAATTTAAAGATTGACCAATTTGATTTTATTAAAAATATATTAAAAAGTAATTTAGAAAAACTTCATTTACAAGAAGAGCTTCTTAAACGCGAATCACTTACCATTTTCCATATTACGAATAAAGAACGATTTAGTGATAAAAATTTCTTTTTATCTGATTTATATATTAGTAATCAAAATGTTACAAAATATTATGGACTTTATCCTCATTTAAATAAACCTGAAGATTGTGTTTCAGCACGTTTAATTTGGTTAATGGAACAACGAGACCACGGTGTTATCTTTTTCTCTGAAATGATGAAAATGTTTTATGGTATTTTTAAAGAACAACACGATATAAGTATGATTAATAAAATGATTGAAACATATGGAAATCAAAGTAAAAATGGTGAAAAACAATTAAATAAAGAAGTTATGATTGAAAATCAACTTCGTAAAAATAAAAATAATAAAAATAATAATAAAAAAACATGTTGCCAATTATATCGTTATCAATATTCTTCATTAAAAGATTTAGAAAAAGAAGTAAATAATGAAAATATTAATGATGGAACTTTAGCATTAATTGATCAAGAAATATATAGCTTTGATAAGAATGCCGAAAGTTGGACTTTAACTGAAATTGTTCCTAAATATGATAAAATTGAATATTTATGTACTTTTAATAATACTGATTTAGAAGAGTTAGATATTGATACTTTAGATGCTGTTTATCGTAAAAATTATGGTTGTCATAGTCGTTTATATACACGTTTTAAGGATCGTTTAACATATGTATCACAAGTACATCAAGATTTTTTAAATCTCAAATCATATATTGAAAGTAATACATATATGGATTATTTTGAAGATCAAATTGCTAAAAGTGTTAAAAAATATTATGTTGAATCAGGTGTTAAAATAGTTGAAGAAGAAATTGAAGAAGAAAAAGTTGAAACAGTTAAATATGATGCTTTAGACATATTAATTCGTAAAATATATTCATTACGCGATATTGATATGCAAGAAAATTATATTTATAATTTAATTGAAAAGGATGGTTTATTAATTGGAATGGATTTATATTCTAAAAAATATAAACGAAAAATTGATAATCAATATATATGTGGTCACCATGTATATAAAATGCGTGAGCGAAAATCAACAAATCCTAAAAAGAAAGAACAAATTATTCAAAATATGTTTAACTTATTTGGTGATGAAGGTGAAGCTTCATCGGATGTTCAAACATGTCGTAATTGTGGTAAAGTTTTAGGAACACATAAAGTTGATGATGTTGAAGGTTATACTGAAGCTGGTCAACAAATTCGTAGTCGTGATGTATGGATTGAAGATGAAGAAGAAAAGGCTCCTCAAACAGTAGCTGAATTAGAAACATATGATCCAAAAGTAAAATATTTAGATTGTGATTCAAAAGAGTTTAGAAAGATCTTTTTAGAAAAAGATTTTAAACCTGATGATATTCAACACGCAAAAGATATTTGTACTTTTGTTCAAAAAAATATGTGTTCTAAAACGGGCATTTTATTAAATGAATATGATACTATTTCAATTATTATTGATTCACTTGAAAAAATTCGTAATATACCTAATTATAAAGATTATACTCAACGCGAAGCTAAATTATTAATGAGTACAAAAGGATTTAAACCTGAAATGATTAAAAGAATGTTTGAAGAAGATGTTTTCTTAAAAAATTATGAAATTTATCAAAGAATACAATATGCTTCTATTATAGCTTCTCGTTTCTTAATTTCAGTACAAACTGCAGTACCTGATTACCAATTTTCTACAAAACTTTCACCATGTGCTTTTACTTCATTTGAAGGTATTGATGGTATTCAATATATATCATGTTTACTTTTAGAAATGGGTACATTACCATCAACTGGAAGTAAAGATGAAATGATGAAAAGTTATATGGAATATGTAAATAATAATTTTATGGAATTTAAAAAAAGTACAGCAATTAACCAATTATATATGAAAAAACGAGAATATAAAATGGAACTTTCTAAAAAAGTTGCTAAATTTAATACATCAATGATTGAAGATTTTTCAATTATATATGAAAATAAAGGTCCATTACCTGATAATTTTATAAAAAATGTATTAAGTGGTAAAGATATTGAGAAAAATTATAAAATGTGGAAAGAGCGTATTAATTATTTAAATCAAGAATTACGAAAAATATATATGAGTGTATATAATCAAACAGAATTACGAGATGTTAATCCTGAAAGTGGTGCAGGTATAAGTATAATTGAAAAAGCTTGTTGTGATGAATATCTTAATGAATATATGGGGTTTATATATTATGTAGAAAGTAAATCTGGAAATGTTTCATTTGGAGGAATGATAAATGAAGTACGCGATTTATATAAACTTAGAAATTTATTCCATCAACGCGGTACATATAGTCGTACAATTACAAATGGACCCATTTCAGATTCATATTTTTCAAATAATTTACCAGTTTATGTTAATCCTCAAAATAGTAGTTTAGATTTAATTACTGAAAAATTCATTATGTATGTTGATGAAGGTCCATATGTTGGTACATTACGTTATTATGTAGGTGAAGGTAAAGATAAACGAGATACAAAAAGTGGTAAATTGTATGATGAAATTATTAGTAAATCATATACACCAAAAGAATATGAAATATTATTAAATCATATTGCATCGCATAAACAAAATAATTTAAATTTATATACTTATCAAATATATGACACACATACACATAATTTAAAAATAAATGCAAATAACTTAAAAGATAAAGAAATTGAAAAATTAATAAAATCTTTATCAACTATTTTAGGTAAAGTTGGAAATAAAGAATTTAGTAATAAATATTCTGACTTATTATACAATATTGGTTATTATCAATATTACATGAGTTTAGATAAAAAAAATAGTTCAAAGAAAAATAATATTAAAAATGATGAAGCATTATTACATATTCGTCTTCAATATTTAAAGAAATGCTATAATGATTATTTAAGAAAACATTTATCCATGATTAAAAATAATAAATCACGTATTAAAGAACTTGAAACCATCGAAGATACACAATTATTAACATTTGAACCTAATGAATATATTTCAAAAGAAGTTCAATCATTTATTTATAATAGTTATGAAGTATTAGAAGAATTTTATGACCCTTCTGTTCAAATTTATTTTAAAAATGTAAAACTTAAATATGATGCTCAAATGATTAATTCAATATATGGTGAAGATAATATTCACGATTCACAATATAAAAAAATAATTAAATCTTCAGAATTTTCATTTAGAGATGCTGCTGAAATTGTTCATTATCTATTTATTAAAGAATTAAATAGCTTAATATTATGTACAAATGAAAATGAAGATAATGATGAAGAAATTGATGAAACAGCTGGTGATGAAAATATTACATTAAATGCAGCTTCTATGAATACTCAATGTAAATATAGATGTAAATTTATTCAATATATTTTAGATAAAATGTTAGATGATATTGATTTGTTTGATATCAATACAAAAGAAATTGAACGAATTAAAAATGCCAAAAATTATGCTTATTTAGAAACATTAGAAAAAGCACTTAATGCAGATGATGATGATGGTTATTTTACAAGACAACTTCAATATACTATTCACGGCAAAATTACTACTGCTGGTTTACCTGTTGAAGGTACTGGAGAAGAAATGAGTGAAGCTGATATTAAACAACAAGAAACTGTTGATGATTTTATTGAAAAAACAAAAACTGATTATATGGCTCAATATGGTACTGAAATGCCAGCTGATATGTTAGAAACCGCTAAAGAAGAATATATGGATAAATTATATAATGAAGAACTAGCTGAACAAGAAAATGAAAATGTTCAAGATGGTGAAGATGAATATGGCGGTGTAATGGTTGATGCCGATTTCACTGCGGATGAACTTGCTTTTGCTGCTGAAAACTAAAATAAGAAACCAAAGGTTCCTTTTTTGTTTACATCTTCAATGGTGTAAATATCTTTTTATTTTAAATAATTTATTAACAAATTATTATTTGTTAATAAGTATTTATTTTTAATAGGAAGGGTTTATAAGGTGACCAGTTTAATGAGCAACCTTGTTTTTACTTAAAGATGGATTTGAATAAATAATAAATATGTTTCATTGAACTTGATTCATATAATTTATGTAATAATTCATTTTCAATATTAAATATCAATGCTAATATAATAATACTAAATACACTAATATACATTAAAAATTGTTTATATAATACATATCGTTCCCAACTTTTACCACATTCACAATTGGGATTATTTATATTTTTTGAAAAATAATATATATAATAAATAAATCCACCATATAAACCTAAAATAAGTAATAATAAAAGGATTTTAAAAATACCTAATTTATCTATATGATCATTTAATACAAAAAAGTGATCTATTATCACTATTACAATTAATGCAATTTGAATATATTCTAAATGTTTAATATTTACATTATAACTTCCGTGTTCATCATTTTTCCCTAATATACAATCACAATCTTCTATTTTTTTTAAATAAAAATAAGTTAATACAAATGTTGCTAAAATTGATATAAATAAGTATATAGATACGTATTTTATATATTTTTTATATACCATTTTTAATATTACTATTTATATTATATATAAAAATATTATTTTTTAAAATATTTTTAACTTAAAGGTTATATTATATTAAATTAATATAATAAATAGTTTTAAAATAATTTATTTTATAAAATAATAAAAATGGTTCACCCAAAAGGATCATTACTTGAAGAGAAAAATAAAGAAGATAATATAAATATATCATCTCGTGATAAACTTATTTTTTATACAAATGATATACTTCCAAAATTTACACCATCTCGTCTTGAATTTAACCGTGCTCAAGTAGAACGCCTTAAATTAATTCCTCAACCAGAACAACGTTCTCCTGAATGGTATACAATGCGTCATAGCATGTTATCTGCATCCGATTGGGGTTCCATTTTGGGAATGAATAAATATGGAAATGGTAAAAATCAAGTACTTCTTAAAAAATGTTGTGATGATACACCTTTTTTTACAAACGCTGCAATGAAATGGGGTATTAAATATGAAGCTGTTGCTATTCAAATTTATGAACATCGTAATAAAACTCATGTTATTGAATTTGGTTGTATTCGCCATCCTACAATTCATCATTTAGGAGCATCTCCTGATGGTATTACTGCTGATGGAGTAATGGTTGAAATTAAATGTCCAAGTAGTAGAGTAATTGATGGAATTATACCAGATGGATATTATGCTCAAGTTCAAGGACAATTAGAAGTATGTGAATTGGATAGATGTGATTTTTTAGAATGTAAAATTATTGAATATTCAAATGAAAATGATTATTTAACCGATTGTGACCGAAGTAAAAATTATTTTTATAATATTTATGGAAATGAAAAAGGTGTTGTTGCTAATTTTTATGATATGGTTGAAAATAAAGAATATTATGAATATAGTCCAATTGGAATTTTAGGAGAAGAATTAAAAGCTTGGAAAAATGAAATAAAAGCTAAATATAGACATCAATCACGATATGTATTAAATGAATTTACATATTGGTTTTTAGAACGTGTTTCTTGTATTCCTATTTATAGAAATCAAGAATGGTTTTATAAAGCATCTAAAGAACTTGAAGAGTTTTGGAACCAAGTATGTTATTATCGTAATGTTGGAGCTGATAAATTAAAAGAAGATTTACAAACAATAAAGGATAATAAAATTGTTCAAAAAGAAAAAGATAAAGAAGAAAAAGAAAAGGTTAAAAAACCAATTGTTAAAAGTAAAAAGATTACTGAATATATTTCAACATCATCAGATATTGTAATATTAAGTGATACTGATAGTAGTGATAGTGACCCTGAAAAAGTTGATTATGGAAAAAATATAAATATATTTAATGCTTTTAGTGATGAAAAACCAAAAGTTATTGAACAAAAAAAAAACGATGTCTCCGCAAGCGTTCTGTCTCCAATGGGAGTCAAGAACGACCTCAAAAAAATAAAGGTAACAAAAAAAGAGCCAGAAAAGATTAATATATTAAATATTTTTACAGATGAAGAAGTTAAAAATATGAAAAAATAATTTATGTGAACTTAAAAGAAATATTATAAATTTAATATAAAAATTATATTAAATTTAAAAAATGTTTTGTTTTCCAATAAATAAAAAAGAAGAACTAAATGAAAATTTATTATCACAAATATTAACAAATATTGATAATACTCGTCGTGATAATATTGTTTCTGAATATAAAATAAATGAAAAAATAAATAATTTTGAAAAAAATATAAATGATAAAATAAATATTTTAATTTATAAGAATATTGAATTAATTGAAAAAAATAATAAACTTATTGAACAAAATAAAATATTATTTGATTTTATTATTGAACATTTTAATAAAGAAAAAAATATTGTAAAAGAATTAGATTTAGAAATAAAAAATAAAAAAAATAATCATGAAATAAATAAATTAGTTCATAAAGAAGAAGTAAATGAAATTGTTCATGAAGAAGAAGTAAAAGAAATTGTTCAAGAAGAAGAAGTAAAAGAAATTGTTCAAGAAGAAGTAAAAGAAATTGTTAAAGAAGAAGTTAAAAAAAAAAGAAATTATAATAGAAAAAAGAAATAAATATTTATATTATCCGAAAAATATACTACTGAAATTGGTAGTATATTTTTTACGAAATCATTTTTATAATATACATATATATTATAAAATAAAAAATATGTTTTGTTTTCCAAAAAAAAGCCCAATTGCTTTTAATCAATTAACAAATTCAGTAAATCATTTAAAAGAAAATATTAAAGAATTAGAAGAATGTTTTTATAAATTAAAAGAAGATAAAAATGAAACACATAAAAAAATTGTTAAACTAGAAGAAACCATTAATATTTTATTAAGTGAAAATAAATATTATGTTGAAACATTTAAAAATAAAGAAATTACAATTTCAAATGAATATAAATATAATCAAACATTATTAGAAAATATTAATAATCGTCTTAATAATATTGAATTAAAAATACATAATTTAGAAGAAAAAATGGATAATGATGAAACTAAATTAAATATTTTAGAAGAGAAGATTGATAATGATGAAACTAAATTAAATATTTTAGAAGAAAAGATTGATAATGATGAAACTAAATTAAATGTTTTGGAAGAGAAGATTGATAATGATGAAACTAAATTAAATGTTTTGGAAGAGAAGATTGATAATGATGAAACTAAATTAAATGCTTTGGAAGAGAAGATTGATAATGATGAAACTAAATTAAATGCTTTGGAAGAGAAAATAAATACAAAACGCCGTAAATATTATAATAAAAAAAAATATACTAAAGAAAGTGATATATAAATATATTATTTTTATTCTTTTTTTATCTAAAAATAATTTTGTTAATAAATAATTATTTTTTAACAAAATTTAATTAAAATTGATAAATAAAATTGATAAATAAATTAAAGTTGATAAATAAGTTGATATCCATCATATACTTTTTTAACTCCAATCATATCAAAATATTCAACAATATATTGTCCTTTACCTTTTCCACTCATATTATCATCAATTGCAATAATGGTTCCTTTTTTAGTATTTTTATGTAATACACTACATAGTTCAAACACATGATGTAATGATGAAGGATGAGTATTATTAAAATCAACATCAAAACTATCAAGATAGATTAAATCAAACTTCTCTTCACTTGGGCGTTCACTCATAAACTTTACACTATCACCACAACGGAAAAATACCCGAGGTGATACTACTGAACTTGCAGTTTCAATTGCATCTTCTGAAATATCTACTGAATAAACATTACCTTGATAAAAGTTTACGAACATGTCAAAAAGACGAGTACTTTGACCATCTGACCATTCATTAATAGTACGAAGAGTTCCTGTTTCTAAAATCATATAATTTTTTACCTTCTTTTCTTGTAAAAGTTCAAATATTTTACGAAATCCTTCAGCTCTTTGTTGAAGAAGTGGAGCTAATTGAGCATCATAAAATTCCAGAAAATGCTCTGGTATACGTTGTTCGGACATTTTTTTAATTATAAATTAAATTTATATATATATAAATTAAAATCTTTTTATATCCATATATTTTTATTTGTAAATATTTTTTTTTATGAAATTATATATAATTTGTTAATAAATTATAAAAATTGATTAACAAAATATAATAATACCGATTTAAATATAAAAGAAATTATAAAAAGAATATAATAATAAAATGTGTAATATTCATGAAGTTTATTCAAAAATTAGTATTGTAAAAGAGAATTTAATGAAATTTGCTGATATTGAAGTAAATGAACATAAAATATTAAATACTGCATTTGATATATATGTAAATGAATTATACACATATATTCAAAATGATTTTTTTAAAGTAAAAAATGATATACGTAACCATTATTCACAGGAACATATCAATAAATATATTATTGAATTAAGTCATATTTATGATTATGTTAAAGTACAATGTAGTAGTGAACATAAAGATCATGATGTATTTGTAAAAGAGCATTTAATAAAAATGCTTGAAGTATATTTTGAACATAATGTATATAATTTTAATGAAGATTATTATTATATATTATTTGAAAATTTTAGTGAATTAAAAATATGGCTTAAAAGATATATTAAAAATTACGCAATTATTATTTCTCATTATATGATTGAATATATTAAAAAATAATTTGTTAAAAAATTATTTTTATTATTTTTATAAAAATAATAAAATCTAATATAAAAGAAAAATGATAATTAAATAAATAAAAATGTATCATCAATTATATAAAAACATGTTATTTTATGGATCATTTGGTTCATTTGGTATATATTCTATATACCAAGTTGCTAAAAGTGAATTTTATAAAAAAAATAAATCAGATTTTTATTTTCATAAAATGATAAATGACTATATAAAATTAAAAAAATGTAATTTAATATGTTCAAATGAAGATGATAACAATTATATTATTCAAAATATTACACAAAAAGAAGATATATTAAAATTTATTGAACCAAAAAAAATAAAATATAATAATAATTGTATTGATTATTACGATGATTTTAAAAGATCATATCAAGAATATAAAATACATAAACATGATCCAATGTATTATAAATTTGGAATTTAGCGTTTACCGCCACCCACAAATGTACCCATTGGTCCTTCATAATTACTAAACATCCAAGAATTAGAGCCACAATTGACACCTGTACCTGCTTCAGCATAATTGGTAACCCAAAAATTAGGTTGTAATGGTAATGGTTCTGTTGAATATCGTGTTCCATCACAACTTTCATAATCACGCTCTTCTTTCTTTAATTGATGATCACGTGCTTTACTATAATAATAAACACCATCTTCATCCCACATTTCTGGGGTTACTTTACAAGGATATTGTCCCATATAATTGGGTTTATCAGGTGTTTCTACCCATTTATTTGCTTCACGAGCGAATGGCTGAATAGGATTACTTTTTTGACCACTATGTAAATGAGTATATTCTAATTTATTATCTATAATACCTCCATTTTCACCAACATCCATTATAAATTCTTTATTTTTTTTAATATGTGTATTAATAACCAATGTACTATTTTCAACATCAACATGGTTTAAATACATATATTCAGCTTTTTCAACATCGTTTGGTTTCATACTCTTTGTTGATAATACAATATTTCCGGTAGTAATAACTTCATGAGGAGCTGGAATAAGTTGGTCTTTAGTAGGATAACCATTATGATATGTTGGGTAAATATAAGGTGATGTATTGATACCGTAAGGTTTCATTTCAGACTTTTTAATAAACTTAACAGTATGAATATTAAATTTGAGTTGAAAATAATGTTTTAATGAAGTTACAAAGAGCTCATATTTATATTCTTTATTTCCTAAAGCATCGGTCCAAACTTCAATATTTCCATAATTGGCTTTTTCAAATTGATAAGTACCACTTTTATTTAATAATGTTAATACACGGTCACTCATTTCATCCATTGTACGACGAAGAAGATCATCCATTGTAGCATGAGTATAGGATTTATAAATACACGGGGATTTTAATTTAATTGGTTTTTTATTTACTTTAGATAAGAAGATTAATAATTCTTTTTTGGCAAAATTCGTTTCATCTTCTATTAAATAATTTGGTGTTATACAATTATTATTTACTTGATAATTAGGTGTAATACAATCCGTTTTTTCTTTTTTATTTTCATTAATAATATTTTCATTAATAATATTTTCATTTGAATGATCTAATAATTTTTTTTTAGGATAATTTAATAAATTATTTTGAATATTTTCTTTATTCATAAATATTAATAAAATAAATGCTATGATAATAAATGTTAAAAATATAAATGTATTTTGAAACATTTTTTTATATATTAAATATTACTATTATAATATTTTATATTTATTTTAATAAAAAATTTAAAAATAAAAATTAAAGTTAAATACAAAAATATACAAAAATCATGTTAAAAATGTAAAAATAAAAATTAAATGCAAAAATATTTATTTAAAAAAATGTTTATGAACATATTTCTTTTTTTCTTCCTTTTCTTCTTTATTTTCTAAATTAAAATCTACTTCATATAAACCAGTTTCGTTTTTCTTTATAAATTCTAATTTTGATAACATTTTTGTACTTTTTGAATATTTTATATATTTTTCACGCTCAAATACTGGGTCTTCTACATTATTTTTAATACTTTCCATATCTTGATCACTTAAATAAATATTTTTTTTTTGAATAAATTTATAAATATCCTTCATTAAATCTTTAATACTCATTTCTTTTACATCTATTTTTATTTTCATATCTTCAGGTTTTACATTTGTTTCAAATATATCATCTGTTAGTATATTTACTTTTTTACAATCATTATCTTCTTCATAATCCATTATTTTCGCTTTGCCTGGTTTCGTTTTTTCATATTTTGCCTGTTTTTTTAAATCCATATTAAAAGATTTAAAATCAACACTATTTTTAAAATGAATTTCTTTTACTTCCCTTTTAAATAATGGTTCAATATATCCATATTTATTATATACACCATCTTTTAACACTTTCGTTTTATTTATTAGATTATTAATAAATAATTCATATTCCATTTTATCTTTTTATCTTTTTATTTTATTATAAAATTACTTTTATAATAAAATAGTTATTAAAAATTATATTATATAAAAAAGATTTAAATTTTTTTATTTTATTTATATATTATTTTTATTTAAATAAATAATTAATTTGTTAATAATTTTGGAGTTTTATATTCATTATTATAAATATCATATGTAAATGAAAAGTATTTATTTTCATATTCAAAAATATAACTATTTTTATGATTATTTGATAAACAGTCTAAATATAATTGACAAAAATCATAATCAAAACTATTTTCAATTACTTCTTTTTTCCGTTTCTTATTTAATACTTCTTGACAGTTTTTATAACTATAATCTCTTTTATTTTGAATATATTCTTTAACATATAATGTTACATTATGCGTTAATTGAATAACTTCACTTTTATTAACATTAGATTTATCTTCTTTATATTCAAATGGTTTATTTGTTGAACATAATATATGATGATCAATTTTCTTATAATTATGTGTATATATAATATATTTTGTAACATTTAAACTAATCCTTTCAGATACATAATATAAATACACATTTATAGGTGTCATAAATTCATAATTTTGTACATTGATTACATTTGGATTATAATATACTTTTTCAACTTTTGTTATTTTTGCACGATTTATTGTTGAAATTATCTCAATATTATGTTGAATATTATTTAAATTTTTAATTTCTTCTTTTAATTGTACCTTTATATTTTCATTCTTTGTATTTTCATTCTCAAATAACACTTTTTCTGAAAATTGAATATTATCATTTAATCTCATCTTTTTAATACCATTTGATAATTCTTCTTCTTCATTTTTTTTTATTAAATTATCCAAATTATTCATTATATCTTCATCATTATTTTCTATATTTTCATTTTGAAGATATGATTGAATGTTATTATTTAAAATATCTTCATTTTTTACTTTTCTAATATATTTTCTTTTAGGTTTTCCTTGAAATGTTTCTAATTTCATTTTTTTATAATTCTTTTTTATAATATTTATTTTATAATTCTTTTTTATAATATTTATTTTATAATTCTTTTTTATAATATTTATTTTATAATTCTTTTTAAATTTATTTTTTTTTTTAAATCATTTTTTATCTTTTTTTAATAAATATTAAATTTCGTAATGTTTAACTTATTATAAGTAATCATATCAATTAAAATAAAAGGATTTTGAACTTCTACATCAAAATCATATAAATTATCATATGAACTTATTACTTTTTTAGTATCATTAAACTTATCAAAATAATATTCTTTCATATTATTCATCATTTCATAATGATATAAATGAGTATAATCAAAAATAATTTGATTTACGTTATTAAAATAAACAACTTGTAGGTCCATCTTATTAAACAAATTAATAAATATTTTTATAATTAAAAATATCATTCTTTTTATAATATTAAAAAAAAATCAATTTTTATATAAATAATCATTTACGCTTATTTTTTTATTTAATCAATTTCAGGAATTAACTTTTTAGCATATAAATAGTGATTTTTACCACTTAAATATACCAAATATAAATTCTTTTCTGGGTAATAAATATTTGATGACCCATTATATACATTATGTACTTTATATCTATAAATATTTTCCGTAGCACTACGTTCTTTATCACTACATATTGTTACATTAAGTGTTCTTTTTACAAACTTATATTTAGTATAGATATATACATTTACTCCAAACAACTCCTTAAAAGCATAAGCTTCAATCATTGATCCCCATCTTGTGGGAATAAATATCTTCTTTTTACTTTTTTTATTATTATCAGTTTCTATTACAATATAATCAGGGTCACCCGCATAAATTGCATAATATTTACTATAATCTTCAATTGTTTCTATATAAGGACTGTGAGAAATAAGTACCATATCACGGACTAATATATTATCACATTCTACTATAGGTTTATCAAGATGGTTCATAATCCATGAACGTAAAAGCTCTTGAAGACGCCGTGTTATAACAATTTCATCAATTGTTACTAATTTATTCATATTTTTTGAATAATATTCTTTCATTACTTGTTGAAAATGTATATTATTTTTAATAAAATAAGTATCTTTATGTTCTAATAAAAATTTTACCATTGCATTATACATACAAGAACCATCTTCAAAAGTTTTCGTTTCAATATAATCATTTACATTAATGCTTTCTGCTAAAAATTCGTTTAATATATTATCATAAACACTATTATACTCTTCAATAGAAGGATAATGAGATTTACAATAACAATAATTTGAATTACTTATTTTAGGTTTGGAGCACTTTGAATATTCACACATATTATTCATTTTGTAAATATAATATTGTTTATATATAAAAAATAGTTTTAATTTTTATTATTTTATAAAATCATTTTTTTATAAAATTATTTACGTTATTATTTTGTTAACAATTATAATTATTTATTCAACATCTTCTAATGTTGAATCATCTTCTTTACTTTCTTCTTCAATATGTGCTTTACCTACTCCTAATTCCATACGACATACTGGACATTTTTTACTTTCTTTAAGTAACCACGGTTTTAAACATTCATCATGAAGCACATGTTTACATTTTGTCATTTTTACAATATCATTTTCCTTAAATTCATCATTACAAATAATACATATTTTTAAACTTTGCTCCTCATTCTCATTACAACAACATTCATAATATTTTTTTGTTTCTATATTATTATATTCTTCTTCTGTTAATGTTACTTTAATATCATTCATTAAAGAACCATTTGATTCAAGTGTACCATTAAATATATTTCGTATTTGATCATTAAACATATATCTAAATCTAAATGAACCATTTAAATCAAATAAATTATTACCAATCATATTTAGACCACTTATATTATTCATAAATAATGGATTATTATATGGACTATTCATTATTCCAAATAATTGTGATACATGTGTTGGTAAATTCGGTAAGTTTTCATTCCTATATTCATTGGATGAATGAATAAATATATTCTCTTCTTCTACTATTTCATTCTCTTCTTCTACTATTTCATTCTCTTCTTCTACTATTTCATTCTCTTCTTCTACTATTTCATTCTCTTCTTCTACTTCATCATTTACATTTGTTTCAATTTCATTTGCTATTTGGTTCATTAATATACTTATTAATTCATTTTCAATAGATGTTAATGCTGGTCTTATATTTCTTACTTCTTCATTTTCATTACTATTTATTTCATTACTATTATTTTCAATATTATTTGTTTCAATATTAAAAACTCTATTAAATATGATTGGAGTTGAAGGTATTATAAATGGTTCTAAAGAAATACTTTCAAATATATTTATTGGATTTTCATAATTTATTCTAGAAACAATATTATTTTGTTGAACCATATTTTCAAAATATGTATTATATTCGTCTTCACTTTTTTTTATTAAAAATTCATTGTAATTATCAATATATTTGTTCTTTTTAATAACATTACCTTTTTCATCGCGATGACGCTCTTCAATTTCAAAATATAATATATTTTCAAGATTTATATTATGATTTTCTAATATACTATCAAAATATTTTATATAAGAAGTGTCTAGATTATCATCTTCATGATAATTGCCTAAATAAATTGTACCATTTTGGTATACTACTTTTGTATATTCAATATTATAAATCATTAATGAAAATTTATTTAAAATTTCATCTTGAATATATCCAATTCGTTTATGAGTATTGCTAATTTCTATATTTTGTCTATTTTCTAAATATTTTATTAAAATAATCATTTTAAAGTATTTACTAAATATATATACTTTTCTACTAATTAGTATATACTTTTTTCTTTTAATATAAAAAAAATAAATCATTTATTCTTTTTTTTTTATAAATTTTTTTATAAAAAAAATTATGTAAAAATATATATAACTATATATAAATATATAAATATACTATTGATAATTATTAAATTAAATCATTCAGATCATAACTAAATCTACATTCTTGACTCATATCACTATTTGGTGAAAATGTTGTTTTAATTACAAAATATGGGTCTACACCATTTTTTGAAAATAAATCATTTGGATTAGGTGCACCAAAATTAGATACATCATTACATTTCATTTGAACTTCACCATCTAAACAATCTTCACAATTACCTCCTGATATACTTTTTTTATAACATTTTTTAGGATTTGATACATGGCAAATATTACAAGCATCCAAATTTCGTTTTTGTTCGTACATTATTTTACAATCTTTTTCACCACATTTTTCATCACAATCTTCGCGTTGAACATCAGATGGTTTAATTTTCATTTTTGTTAAAACTCCACGTTCTAAATTTTTAAATAATAAATTTTTATATTGAATTGGATTAGATATTTCTTCTTCTTCATTATAAAAATATTCTCTTACTTTTTTATGATTTTTATATAAAATATATTTATTTATACAAATATAAATAATAAAAAGTATAAAAATAAAAAAGAAAAGTATTTTACTATTTTTACTTTTTTTTAACATTTTACTATTTTCTATTTATATATTTTTACACATTTACTCTTTCTCTTATTACTTTATTTATTTTTACTAATTTTAATCTTTTATTATATAAATAAACAATCATTCCACCCATAAATAATATTAAAAATATTAAAACATATATTAAATACTTATGATTTTCCATTATTATTATTTTATTACTATTATTAAATAATAATTATTATTTAATAAATTTATATTTTTTTTATTTTATATTTTATATTTTTATTCAGATTTACTATTTGATTTTTTTCCACAATACTTTTTATTTAAATAAAAATATAAAAAGTAAAATGGTCCAAATAATAATGCCAAAACAAGACCTAATACTTTTTCTGTAATATTTCCAGAAAATCCAAAACATACTATTGATGTTATAAAAGCAATTATTCCTAATATTATCCATACAATAACAAAAATTCCTAAATATATTATATATTTTTCTATAGATTTATTTTCTTTTTTACTTTCCATTGGTTCAATCTTTTCATATTCAATATTTTGATTTTGATTTTGATTTTGATTTTCAATATCTATATTATTACTTATTTTTGTTTGTTCGTTTTCTAAAGAAGTTTGATTAAATATTTCATTAAAATTAGCACTTAAACTATTATCTATTTCACTATTTCCTAAACCACTCGATTCTAAATCACCTGAATCTAAAGGTGCTAATTCACTTCCATCATAACCATCAATATCCATTTTTTTGTGTTTATATAAATGTATATAATATTTATTTTTATATAAATATACTAAAAATAAATTTTTTATATAATATCATTTAAGAATAATATCATTTTTTTACATAATATCATTTTTTTTTATAAATAATTTAAATATATATTGTTTTACTAAATATAATTCATCTTCATTTAAATCCATATTTTTTAAATAATTTTCTAAATTAAATTTATTTAATATATTATTTTCAGCAATATATGAACAATTATAATCTTTATAATCTATTTTACATTCTTTCATAATATACCGTTCATTTGCATCATTATTACATAATATCCGTAAAATTTTACAATTATTTGTATCATTTATGATATAATAACCATTATTTTCTAATATTTTATTAAATAATATTTCAAATTTTGTTTCATAAAAATCTAAAGACCCATATATTTCTATATTATTTTTTATATCAATATGTAATTGCGCTTTAAAAATATATAAATCTTGTAAATGAGAATATAATAAATTATTAAATGCACTTTCTTTAAACATTGTTCCATCTAATTTTCTTTCAATTCTTGATATAGCATATACATAATTATTTTCAAATAACTTAAATTGAATATTTTTAATATTATTTTGTTCTGGAATTAAAATATCACTTCTACTTAAATATATAATATCACCTATATAATTTTTATTAATATAATCAATTACTTTATTTATTTTTAAAATATTTCCATCTTCATTATGAATAAATATGATATTTTGTATAAATTCTTCATTTAATTCATTTTTAAAATAATCAATTAAATATTCATTTTTATTATCGTGATATATTACATATTTATTAAATAATTTATTTTTACAATTTTCTATTATACATTTTATTTGAATATCATTTGTTAAATTATGTAATGTATGATTATAAAATGTAATATATACATTATTTACTTTCATATCATCATTTTTATTTAATTGAATACTTATGTTTTTTTCAATTTTATTTTTTTTCTCTTCTTTCTTTTCTTCTTCTTTCTTTTCTTCTTCCTTCTCTTCTTCTTTCTTTTCTTCTTCCTTCTCTTCTTCTTCCTTTTCTTCTTCCTTCTCTTCTTCTTCCTTTTCTTCTTTTTTCTTTTCTTCTTCCTTCTCTTCTTCTTCATTCTCTCCTTCTTCCTTCTCTTCTTCTTCATGTATTACTTTTTTAATTAACTTTATTTTTTTAGGTACATTATTATCATCAATATCTTTATTTATGTATTTATTAAATATTAAATTTAATTCTTCTGTTCCTTCTAATTTATGATAATAATTTAAAAAATTATTTTGATTAAAAATATGATTTTTATGATTTAAATCTTTTAATACATTTATTAATGCTTTATATTTATCCATATTTTTATGTAAAATAAATTTATTTAAATTAATAATTTCTTTAATATTTTTTGTAAAATAATCATTTTTGTACTTTAAAAAATAAAATATACAAAATGAATTTTCTAAAAACTCTTTTATATTTTCACCATAATATATATCAACTTTTCCAGATACTAATCCTTCTATTATAATTTCACTTTTACATAATATATTTACATATAAATCATGATTTTTTTTATCATTGTTTATAAAAAATAATGACAAATTATTTTCATTTTCTTTACAAATATTAAATATATTTTCATATATATTTAATTTATTTTCAACAATTTCATCATAAATTACTATATAATTTAAAGTTTGTTTTTCCATTTTTATTTAATCATACTTACATGAAATCTCTTTATACTTATTTTATCTTTATTTATCTTTATTTATCTTTTATTTTTTTTAATAAAAAATATTTTTTTAAAATATATTTAAAAATATATATAAAAAAATATGAATAATATATAAAAATAATGTGAATATAAAGGAGTTCTACTATATAAAAGTAGAAAAAGAATATTTCTCATAAACAATACTTTATTTAAAAATGGACAGCAAACAACAACCCAAAAATAGCGCTTACCAACAACTCGCTAAGATTGTTGACGACATTAAACAAGAAAAGATTTCTGTTAAACAAGCCATGAACAAACTTCAAATTAAGGATGGTCCTGTTAAACCTTATGCTAAGGTAAGTCGTAGTGGTGCTGTTGCTCTTTTCGGTATTTCTAAAGACCCTATTGTTCTTTATGAATCACAATGGAACCGTCTTATTAAAACCGTACAAAGTGGATATCTCACTAAATATATGGATTACAATAAGGAGCGTATTAGTCACGGAAAGCCTCGTAAACAAAATACGAATGGTGTTAATTCTGTAGTTGAAGCTTCAGTAAGTGTTGAAGAAGTAAAAAGTGATTAAAATAAAATAAATTTAATAAAAAAAGAGTATAAAGAGATTTATATAATAAATAATATAAAAAAAATTTTTATATTATTTAAATTAAAATGGTAAAGCGTAAATTTAATGAAATTGAAGATAACAATAATGAAATTATTCATAAAGAAGAGGTTTTTGATTCTAATTTTTTTGAAGAAGCATCAAAAGCATGGAAATCAAATAAAATAGAAGAAGAAAATAGTACTTATCAATATAAGTGTACATATCGTAATCATAAAAATATTCGTTGTACACGACGACTTTATGAATATGAATTAATGTCTAAAAATAAACCATTAAAAACAAATTGTGATTATTTTTGTAAACTCCATATCAACAAAATATTTAATTCAGAAATTCATACTTTTTGTTAAAAAATATTTTATTTTTTTTGTAAAAATGAATATAAAGAATAAATAATATTATAATATAAAATGATATAAAAATGAATTTTTTAACATTTTATTTTTATAAAAATGATAAAGAAGAATATAATAAATTTGAAATTCATAATGAATTACGAGATTTAATAAAAAGTAGTAATTCATTTAATTATTATCATATTTATAATTTTTATATTGAATATAAAGAATATATTTCTATTTTAGATTTATTTCAAAATATGATTATTCATGGAAATATGGATGGTTTAGAATATTTAACAAAAACATTTTATGGAACACAATATTTATCAAATGGTATTCAATTATTTGTTCCTTTTTATTCTTATTTATTAAATAGTGTTAAAAATATTGATAATATACAAATGTATCAATATATTTTTGAACATTTTAATTATATTAAACCAACTTTTTATGATTTTATATTAACTATTCAATATGGAAATATTGATATATTATATTTTTTTATGAATAATTTTTTAATACCTTATCCAACCGATAATGAAATTAAAAATTTTGATATTAAAGAGTTTTTAGAAAAAGTAAAAGAAAAAAAAGATGTAACTTATATAAAAGTTGTTTTTGATATTATTCAAAGTTCTACATTTTTACAAACAAAAATTATAAATTATATTGGTAAAAATGTTGATTTTAATTTTATTTCAAAAAAATATTTTATTGAATCTATCATGAAAAGTATGATAGATAATCATGATTTACATCCATTTACTAGAAATATTAGTTACTCATATAATGCTTAATAAAATTTATTTTTACTATTTTATATATATAAATATTTTTATTTATATAAAAATATGTATTAAAAAAGGAAGGGATTGTTAAGGGAAACCAAGGTTTCGATGGAACCTAAGGTTTCAACCTTTAGAAGTCATCTGAAATTTCATATACATCACTCTTTTCATTTACATTTGACTTTACATATTCTCCTACACGCACTTCAAAGAAATTGGATTTAGGACGAAGTGAAATTAATTCCATCCAATCAAATGGATTTTCTGATTTATAAAACTTTTCATATCCAAGTTGAACTAATAATCTATCCGCTACAAATTCAATATATTGACACATTGAATCAGCATTCATTCCAAGAAGACGTACTGGAATAGAATCGCATACAAACTCTTTTTCAATATCAACTGCTCCTCGTACCATAATATGAATTTGTGATTGAGGAATGCGATTTTGGATCTTTGAATAAAGAAGTGTTGCAAATTCACAATGTAGACCTTCATCTTTACTAATTAATTCATTACTAAATGTAAGACCAGGCATTAAACCACGCTTTTTAAGCCAATAAATAGCACAGAAACTACCTGAAAAGAAAATACCTTCAACAATTGCAAAACCAACAAGTCGTGTAGCAAATGATACATCACGGTTTTCAATCCATTGTTGAGCCCATTGTGCTTTTTGTGATACACACGGAATGGTTTGAATAGAATTTAAAATTTTATGTTTTTCTTCTTTATCACGAACATATGTATCAATAAGAAGCGAATAAGTAAGCGAATGAACAGCTTCATTATAAATTTGATATGAATAAAAATTGCGAATTTCAGGAATTTCAATTTCACGAAGGAAACGTTGAGCAAGATTTTCCATTACAATACCATCACTTCCAGCAAAAAATCCAATTACATTTTTAATAAAATTTTGCTCATTTTCATTTAATTGCTCCCAATCACTCATATCCTTTGCTAAATCAATTTCATCTGCTCGCCAAAAGGTTGACTCGGCCTTTTTATACATTTCAAAAATATCATGATGAACAATGGGGAAAAGAACATAACGCGATTCATTTTTTTGAAGAAGCATTTCATTTACATCGTGTTCTTTACCATGAATTTGAGTATTAAAAGAAGCCATTTTATTTTTAAAAAAGAGAATAATAGTTTTTGATTTCTCTATTATTTACTTATATTTTTATCTTTATACTTATTTTTAGAGAAAAATAAAAAATCATTTTTTTTATTTTTTTTAATTTTTTATAAATTTATTTAAGAAAACTTTTCTATAAAAACATCTATATTCGGATTTAATATATATTTCATATTTTCATTTATCTTTTCATCACTCCATTCCCACCATTTTATACTTAATAATTTTTCAATTTGCGTTTCACTAAATCTATATTTAATAACTCGTGCTGGATTACCACCAACCATCGCATACGCTGGTACATCTTTAACAATATGCGAATTTGCCGCAATCACTGCTCCACTTCCAATTTTAACTCCACTCATAATTGTTACATGACTTCCAATCCACACATCGGAACCAATAATTACATCACCTTTACAATAAGAACCATTTAAATTTAGATTTGATTCTATTTTTGTTGCATTTGGAAATGATTTATTTCCAACTATTCCAAAAGGAAAGGATGATACTAAATGTGTATAATGATTTCCACCTAAATAAACTTCTACATCATCAGCAATTGAACAAAAGTGACCAATTACTAAATTATAATGTTGTTTCATTTCTGGCCATCGTCGTATTTTAACATGTTCCATTCCATATGTATGTCTTCCAACGTACATCATTTAAAAAAAAAATATTGTAATATTATAAGAGTTATTGTTATAAATTCTTTTATATTAAAATATTAAGTTTTAAATGGTACATTTATTAAAATATTTTTTAACAAATAAAATAAAAGAAGAAAATGATAAAAAAGATATAATGATTTATTATTATTTAAAAAGTTTAATAAGATATGAAAATGATTTACATAAAATATCAAATATTCAATCTTTTTATTTTTCATCCATTTATATAAATAAAAATTTATATGAATTACTTATGAAAATAAATCATATTTATGTAAACTCTTTAAATAAAAATAATGTAGAATTAGATAAAGACGACGTAGTAGAAAATAAAAAAAAAATAATATTAAAAAGTATTTTAAAAAATAAAGTAAATTATGATGATTTTGAAACATTATTTTTAAAATATTTTAAAATAAATCAAAATGATTATTTACATATAAAAGAGTTTGTAAAACCTTTTTATAAAGAAAAAAAAGAAGATAAAAATATTTTAAAATGTATATTTTATCTATTTTATTTTTATATTTCTTATACACAATTTTATATGATTATTCATGAATTTTTAGAAATAAAAAATGAAGAATTAGAATATTATTTATATTTATTTATATATCAAAATGAAAAAAATAATAAGGAAAAAATGCGTTTAATTCAAAAAGAATTAAAATATGAATATTTTGATTTTTATATAAACCAATTATTTAAAATTTTTTATTTAACCATCCATTTTATGAATGATATCACAAAAATTATTTATGATTTTGATATTCATGATATACTTTTATTAAAAAAAGAATTTTTTAAAAAAATATTATTTAAAAAAATAGATTAATATTTTATATTATACTATATTAGAATAAAATTAAAAAAAAATGAGTACTCCTCCACGCCGTCCTAACAATACTACTAATCCTAATCCAGTAACTCCTAATCCACGAATTGTGTCTAATATGCCTAATACACCAGTACGTCCTAATCGTCGAAATGCTGGTAATACTGGACAAGCTGGTTTAGCTCCCAGAATATTAAATTTTGGACCTAATGGACCTAATGGATCTAATGGACCTAACTCAACAACCGCAACTCGTCAACCTTCTCAAGGTGGTGCTAAAAAGAAACTTTCTACTACCAAGAAACGTACCACTACCAAGAAACGTACCACCACCAAGAAACGTACTACTCGTAAATAAATAGTAAACATTATATAAAACCATTCTTATTTATTATCTTTTATTTTTAATCTTTATTAACCCATAATGGATTAATAAAAATTTTAGCATGATATTTATTTTTTAAAGCTTCATGAAAAGAAACATGCTCACATATTTCTCCATATTGACACATTCCATAATATTTTACTTCTTCTTTCATTTCTTTTAATTTACTCACCTTATATATTGCTGCTCCTCCAAATGCTGAAATTACTGGTATTAATCCGCGTTTTAAATCATATGGTTTTTCATATTTTCCTACATAATTTTGATATGATACTTCATATGGAACTTTATGAGCTAAATCTCGTTTTACCATATACCAACAATCATGTTCTATGTATCCTTTCTTACGAAAAGCCCATATATCATAATATTTAACTTTTTGATGAATTGCTTGTACATCCCATATATGTTCATCAAAATCAAATATATTATAAAATGTATCTACAATATCTGTTGTACAATTAACATCATCCATATCCATATTTAATAAATAATCATAAGTATCATATTTTTCTAATACATAATTTAATAACTTATTTCTTATATATGCTAATCGTTCTGTTCTATATATATATGTAGCATCAACATTATTTTCAAAACATCATTCAAAATCTTTGTCTTTTTCCATATATGATTTTAAGATATTTATTGTATTATCTTTTGAATGATTTTCATATAGCACAATTTTATAATGACCAAATAAATGAGCAATATTATAAATATTTTTTAAAACACTTTCTAAATATACTTCATTATTTCGTAATGCACCAATAATTACAATTTTTTTATCTTTTAAATAATCCATTTTTTTATATTTATAATTTTATAAATAGCTATCTTCTTTTATTTTATATTTTTTATATTCAAATAAAACTTAAGAAAATATTATTTTTATAATTATTTAATAAAATAACAAAATAAAATAATAAAAATAATAAAAAATATAATATAATATTATAGATATTAAAAAAAAATGTATTCTTTATACCACGATAACCGTAATAAATGTGTTACTTTAATTCCTCATTTTGACGAATGTTGCAATTACTACATGGATCGCGGTCTCCATGTTGAAGGTAAGCTTTCTGATGAAATTGGTATTTTATCTCCTGAAATTGGTGATATTAAAATGTCAGCTCGTGAAGATAATTATGAAGGTTGGTTAGTTTGCAATGGTAATGCAGTAAGTCGTACTACTTACTCTGCTCTTTTTGCTATTATCGGAACACGCTTCGGTAATGGTGATGGTGAAACTACTTTTAACCTCCCTGATGCTCGCGGTCGCGTTCCTCTTGGTGCTCAACAATCATCTGGTACCAGCTATTATTGCGTAGGAAATAGTGGTGGTGAAGAAACTCATACACTTTCTATTAATGAAATGCCTAGTCATAATCATGGAGTAACTGATTTAGGTCATACACATACACAAAATAGTGCAAATGATGATTTTAATAATAGTAGTGGGTCATATCCTTCAGGTAGTAACCCTAGTTATGCTGCTTATGATTCAGGAAGTAGAAATTGGACTTCTACTATCCTTTCTAATACCACTGGAATTTCTATTCAAAATACTGGTGGAGGTTTATCTCACAACAATATGCAACCTTATATTGTATTTGGTAACTACTTTATTTATTGTGGTGTTAAAGATAGTCGCAAAGAAGGTTGTAATGATAGCTTCCCTGTTCAACCTTGTGATGATTAAAATATAAAATAAAAAAAAATAAAATAAAAAATATAAAATAAAAAAATTATTTAAATAAAAAATTTATTTAAATAAAAATCTAGTATAATATTATAGATATTATAAAATGTATTCTTTATACCATGATAACCGCAATAAATGCGTTTCTTTAATCCCTCATTTTGACGAATGCTGCAACTACCATATGGACCGTGGTTTACACGTTGAAGGCAAACTTTTCGACGAAGTTGGTATGGTATCATCCGTTGTTGGTGACCTTAAAATGTCAATTCGTAGTGCTGATTATGAAGGTTGGTTAGTTTGCGATGGTCGTGAAGTTAGTCGCACTACTTATTCAGCCCTTTTTGCTTTAATCGGTACTACTTTTGGTAGTGGTGATGGTGAAACAACTTTCAATCTTCCTAATGCTCAAGGTCGCGTTTTAGGTTCAGTTACTTCAAATCTTTCTACTAATAATTTATCTATTCGTTGTGTTGGTGATTTAGTTGGTGCTGAAACTCACACTCTTAGTGTAAATGAAATGCCTTCACACAATCACACTGATAGTGGTCATACTCACTCTTATGTAAATCAAGCTGGTGACGTAAATGTTAATACATTAACTACTCAAGATACTGCTGCTGACCAAGTTGATTATTCTCAAACAACTGGTACTGGATATGCTAATATTCAAAATACTGGCGGTAGTTTACCTCACAACAATATGCAACCTACATTATTCATTGGTAATACTTTTATTTATTCTGGTGTAAAGAACGAATCTTCTGAATTCAATACTCCATGCAGCAATACTTATGTCATCCCTCCTTGCCTTGATTAAAAGGAATGTTTTTAATTATTTAAGAATAATTATATATATTAAAATATTTTTATTATATAGAAATATAATAAAAAATGTATTCATTATACACCGATAATAGAAATGATTGTTATAAATTAATTCCTCATTTTGATGAAAATTGTGATTATTATATTACACCTAATCTTCATATTGAAAATTATATGAAAACCGGTTTTGCAAATATTTACGGAAATCTTCAAGTTGATGGTTTTGTAACTGTTTATAAAGATTTAACCCTTTATGGTAATCTTAATCTTGTAACTGGTAATATTATTGATTATAATTCTGAAGTAAAAGTGTCAGATTCTATGATTATTACAGGTGACGCAATTAACGATTCACTTGTGGTTTGTCAAAATTCAATTGTTAAAGAAATTGCTATTTTTAAAAACTCTTCTTCAAATGTTCTTGTTATCTCTCCAAATTATGAAACATCTATTACTGGAAATACTAATGTTTCAGGTAATATTAATGTTGAAGGAAATATTGTTATTACATCACCTTCTCGTATTCGTAATTCTGTTGGAAATATTGACCCATCTGTTGGTGATATTAAAATGTCTGTGCGAAGTAGCGATTTTGATGGTTGGTTACTTTGTGATGGTCGTGCTCTTTCAACAACTATTTATAGCACTTTATTCTCTTTAATCGGATATACTTATGGTGGTAGTGGTGGAACTTTCTATTTACCAAATTCAGCTGGTCAAACTCTCGGTAGTGCAGGTGGGTCATATCCTTTTGGTACTAATATTGGTTCTTCAACAGCTACGTTAATTACAGCAAATTTACCAGCACATACTCATTCAGGAACTACTTCTACAGTAGGTAGCCATACTCATAATTATAATGATGCTTATTTTGCTGAAAATTATAGCGGTGGTCAAAATAATCTTTATGGAACATCTGCTGGTGTTGATACTGATAACTCTTTAATATGGCGTACTGCTGCAGGTGGTTGGTCAACAGTAGCATCAGATATTGCTACCTCTTCATCAGGTAGTCATAATCACTCTTTTACAACAGATAATGGAACAGGTAGTGGAACTGCTTTCTCTATTATGCAACCTACACTCTTTATTGGTTACACTTTTATTTATGGTGGATAAGAAACCATTGGTTCTCTCCTTTAAGGAATAAACTTCCCGCTTATAATAATTTTTTAATAAATTCATAAAATAAATTGTGTCCCGAACAATGTTATAAATAAAAAGTTTTCAACAATACACTATACAAATATGTAAAATTATTTTGAATAAAAATAATTTATAACATTGTTCGGGAAATAACAAAAATATATTATAAATTTTTTTAACAAATTATTATTTGTTAAAAAAATTGTTTTACATAAATAGTAAAATGAAAGATTTAAATCAAACAACGATTAAAAAAGACGCAAACGAAACAAAAATAAATCCTATTATTATTTATGCTTTAGAACATTGCCCTTATTGTAAAAGTGCTTTAAAATTATTAGATACACATAAAATTAAATATAATAAAATTATTGTTGAAAATGATGATAAAATAAAAGAAAAATATAAAAAACAATGTGCTATGGAAACTTTTCCAATGATTTTTATTCAAAACCCAGATAATGAAAAAAAATATATAAAATTAGGCGGTTTTAGTGATTTACAAACCTATATTCAATTAAGCAATCAATTAGAAGAAAATAATATAAATATTCATGTATTAAAAGCACTTAATGATTTATTATAAATAAATTAATTAAGAATAATTTACTTTTACAAAAAAATCTTTATTTTCTTCTTCATATATTTCTTTAATCTTTTCTTTATTTATTTTATCTTTATTTTTATTTATATATTCTATATATTTATTTAAATCCTCTATTTGTTTATTACGATTTTTTATCATTTCTTCTAATTCTTTTATTCGCTTATTTTGAATTATATCTTCTTCCTCAAATTGTTGTACTTTTTTATTTTCATCATTTTTATTTGGTGCAGCACCATATATACTCCCATCTTTATCTAAACATAACATACAATCATCATCTTCTTTACACGCTCCTTCTTTTGAATTGCATTTTCCTTGATTACATCCTGTTACACATTTTATTTTATCTTTTTTACTTTCCTCATCTTCTATTAAATAATAACTATTCCCTGTTGTAAATTCAATCATTGAATTATATATACTTTCCCCATATACATATATTAGATATATAACTACTAAAAATATAAATGTAAAAATTACAATATTTACCATATTTAATGAATTATTTATTGTTTCTGTTGAAACAAATGTAGAAGCACTCTTTTGTTGAATATTTGGTAATAAATTTTTATTTTTATAATTAACTCTTCTATTTCCAAAATTCGGTTTATTTACAAAAGTATGTTGATTTTCCATATTTATATATAAATGTTTCTATATATAAATAATATTTTTTACAAAAATAATAGTTATTTATTTTTTATAAATACCATAACATAATACCATTGCTCCCACTACACCAAGTACAAATCCTAAATGATATACATAAGTCATATGCTTATATATAGCTAACCAAGCTTCACGGTCTTCTTTTTCATCTAAATCAGTAATCATATATGATGATTTAGGATAAAATACATAGAAAAAGTAATTTACTACAAATACAATAGCACCTACTAAACATACATTAATAAGTACCGATTTTTTCATATACATTACTACAGCAAAAGCAATAATAATACCTAATACAAAACCCATAATACAAATCATTAAACGTTCTTTACGAATGGCGTGATACTTTTCTAATTGCTTTTCACTTAATAACGATTCATACTTACTCATTAAAGTAAATTTGTGTGGAGATATCATTGTAAATAACATTGCTATGATTAAACCAATTGCGATTATACACGATGTATTACAAGCCATTTTTTTTAATTTTTATTTTTCTATATTTATGGGTTAGAATTTATTTTTATGCTAAACAATTTTCATTTTCATTTTCTTCTTTACTATCTTCTTCTTTATTTTCTTCTTCTGATATATTTACAAAATTTATATTTTCTAAATCTTCTTTATTAATAATAATTTCATTTTCTTTTGATTTTTCATATATATAATTTATAATTAATTCCGATTTATTTATATTACTTTCTTTAAACATATTTAATTCAACTTTAATATTATACTTTTTTTGTATATTTTGCTCTATTTTTTCAGTAGTTTTAACAATTTTATAAGGTACTTCAGATTTACCAAATGTTCTAAATATTTTTACAAAAAAATGTAAATCATTTCTATTTGATAATATATATACATGTTGAATATATAATGCCGTATATTTCATAATTGATTTATAAAAATTTGCTTGTTTCATTAAATTATCCATATTAAATGTTGAACCATCACATTCAAATAAATCTAATAATATAATAATTTTTTGTTTTTCGTCTTTTGCTTTTAATAATAATTGAATAAATGAATTTTGATATAATTCCAAATTTTCATCACTAAATTCATCAGATTTTATAGATATATATACTATTGGAAATTCATGAAGTGAAAATCCGGCAAACATTTATTATTTTTATTTATAAAATAAAAAAAAATGATAGAACTCTATTTAATCCACGAATATTTATTTATTTATTTTACGAAAATATTCTTTATAAATAATATTATCTATTTATAAATATTTATAAAAAAATGAGTTCTAAAAATGCTTACGCTTTATTATGCCGAAAAATATACTCTATTCAATTACAACTTATTCATAAAATGATTTTATCAGGATTATATAATCATTATACTTTTTATGTTTTTATAGATGATAATACTCAAGATATTTCTGATTTTAAAATAAATTATCCAAATATACAGTTTATTCAAATTGAAGATACAATTTGTTTAGAAAAAGGTTATAAAAATATGACTTATAGCATTACTAAAACACCTGTTTCTTGGGACAAATCTGTTTATTATTTCTGTGAAATAAATAATTCATATGATTATATTTGGTTTGTAGAAGATGATGTATTTATTCCTAATGTTGAAGCTATATCGTATTTAGATAATAAATATAAAGAATATGATTTATTAACAAAAGAAAATAATATATCATTTAGTTATGATACATTTGGATGGCATTGGCATTTAGGTAAAAATAATGCACCATTACCACTTTTTGCTAGTTTAGTTTGTACATTACGCGTTTCTAAAAAATTATTATCTATTATTCGCAATTATGTTCATACTTTTCAAAAACTATTTTTTTTAGAAATTATGTTTACAACATTAAGTGCTCATAATAAATTAAAAAATAAAATTGTACCCGAATTAGCTACTATATTATATAGATTTCCATGGGAATACAATCAACAATTAATACGAAAAAATTATTTATATCATCCAATTAAAAATGTAGAAGTCCAAAAATCATTTTATGAAAAAATAAATAATACAAAATTATAATTAAATTTATAAAAAATGAATATAAAGAACATTTGTTTAATTATATCATAAAAAGGATTTTAAAAAGAAAGTTATAAAAATGAATGAAGAATATAATAAATTTAGTTTTAAACAATTTTCATCTTTTATGAAAAAAAAAAATATTCAAAATAATACAATACCACTTATTCCATCTAAATTACCAAATAAATCATATGTTTATAATGTTATTAAAGAAGAGAAAAATCAAACACTTCGTGATATATGGGTTGGTCTTGGTTGGGAAGAAGAAATAGATGCTAAAATAGGGTTTGATATTGGTAAGTTTTTAAATGCAGTTATTCCACAACGCAATTTTGAAAAGATTGAAAATGAATATAATGGTGTTAAAATGAAAGTTCGTTTATATTATTGGTATGAAATCCCATTTATTGTTTGTATTATTTATGCATATTTTGACATTTTAAACTTTATTCCATCTCATTGGCTTTATAGTTTTTATAAAGAAACTAATATATCATATATTGTTTATAATTTATGTAGATCAAATATTCAATTAAATAGTATTCAAAGAACAAAATTAGAAGCTCTTTCTCATAATAGAAATGAATTACATAATCTTGAAGAATATATTTATCAAAAAGCACCATTATTAGTAAATAAAAACGAAATATATAAAAATTATTATAAAATAAATGCTAAACACGCTTTAGCTATTGAATTATTTATATTAAATTATCTTTCATCATAAGATTTTTATTTATTTTATATTATTTAACTTTAACATAAATAATGATTATTATTTATATTATTTTTATTATTTTTATTATTTTTATTTCTTTTATCTCTTTTATATTATAATTGATTTACGTTATCATAAAAATAAATAAAAAAAAATTGACCAAAACAAATATTTAATAATTCTTTTATAATCAACAAAATATACAAACTATTTTATTTCCAATGATGATCGCTGCTACTCGCGCTACTGATATGGTTCACTGCTCCGAACTTCCCCGTGTTCACACACGTGGGAACGTTAAGAAGTATGTGGACATTGTTACTCAGAATGCATATGAGAAGCTTTATGATGCTAAAATTATGGGAGATACGATGGAGAACATTTACGCTACAAGCTGTGATGCGTCTCGTTATGAGACTGCCAAGGCAAATATTGTAAACGTAAGCTATTTGGGTGATTTCACCCTTGACATGCTTTTCCGGATGATGAACATTCGGGAAGCGGTTGATGAGCGTATGGCTATGGAAATTGCTGGAATTATCCAGCTTTATCTCCCTCAACGGTCTTTTACCAAGGTGCCTATTACTGTCAACTCTGTTGACATTGAAGGCAAGCCTGTGAAGAAAGTCCTAGAGGTGAAGCTCTACTACGCTTACGAAGCCGATGCAGTTCAATGGCTTATTATGGCCTTCTTTAACAGAAGCGACCTTATTGAAGAGCGTTATCGGAAGATGAACGCAATGGTTTCACCTTATGAAGTGCTTTATGCACTGAAGGATGATAACCACCTTGTTAATACTCTCTTTTTCGGGACTAATGTGTATATGAATATTCAGAACCATATTATTTTCCAAAACGAGATTATGTCTATTCGCTTTCCTTCGGGATTGGAGCTCTTTTGGCACACTCACACAATGAGTGACCTTGAGGTATACTCGTGTGCTGGTATCTTTACTATGTACATTGAGCGCTTCACATCCAATTTTTCTTATTGCTCTTAATATAATAAAAAAGAAATAAAAAGAAGAATAATATAAAAAGAAATAAAAAGAAGAATAAGACAAAAAAAAATAAAAATAAAAAAGGTATATACGGTTTAACCTTTCCGAATTCATAAAAAATTATACATTATTAATTACCAGCGGTATCTACCGAAATATAATTATTATATTTACTTGGTTGATTTAACATATTTAATCTAAATACTAACATATGATCTTCACCACGGAATTCAAATGGAGTTCCATCAGGATTACAAAATTCTAAATCAATATATGGTAAACGAGGAAGTGGAGGATTAAAATGTTTTGTTACACCATCCACTGGAATAGTCCCTTGATTAATGATTGTACACGGCTTATCCTCAGCTAATTGAATAATTGTATAAGAATTTTCTGCAGCATTATTTGCATTATAATTTTGAAAATCACGTATTTTAATAACAACATATGGACTACATTCAATATAAAATATATTGGGTGATGATAATATTGACATATTTCCTATTAAACCAACTCCACTTAATATTGTTAAATTACCTAAAGGAGTTCCATCTAATACTTCAAATGTAAAAGAGTTATTATTTTTTATTTCATAAATACGAATTTCACTCCCATTTAATATTAAATAATCACCTACATTAAATAATAATTTAAAATCCCCTGAAGCACTTGTTGCATATAATCTCATTAATGGATATCCATTTACACTTTCAACTCCTAAATTACTAATTCCAGTAATATTTATATTTGATAAATTGATTTCAGATGAATTATATTGATTATTCTTAAACCCGATTACCATATCAATAGAACGATACGGACAAGGATTACAACTATCACTTAATAAATAATTGATATTATAAACAAAATCTGTTCCACTTTTTCTATTACTTTGAATTCGTAATGTATTATTTACTGGATTTTTTGTAAAATTATATTTATTTGTTAATGATATAAATAAATTACCATAAGTTCCATTTAATGTATTTAATAACTTTTCATTATTATATTGCCCTTCAGGAATTAGTATTGATGTTAAATTAATATTATCTTCTGTTATAAAAAATTGATTATTAAATTGAGTAATATTATAATATGTATTTGGAATTGAACCATATATTAATTCAGCACTTACTATATCACGCCATTCTTGAGGAACATTTACACGATATTTATTTGCTTGTGGATATTTATTCATATCACGATCACGACTATCTACTACAAAATATTTTGAAGTACGTCCATGCGTAATATTACGTTCAGGAGGCTTTGTAATAAATTGAGTATAATCATCTTTAACACTTTGAATAGATTGATTTATGGATTGTGGGTAATTACTAAAATTATTTAAGCTTCGTGACATTTTTATTTTTTATAAATATATAAATCTATTTTATCATAATATTTTTATATTCATTTTTAAACAAATTATTATTTTGTTAAAAAATATTATTATTTAAAAATATATAAATAATGCGACAAAAAAAAGATATATAAAAGTATTTTTATATTAGTATAATATTTATAAAAAAAAATAAAGATTAAATATTAAAATTTATAACAAATGAGCATTTTTGATTTATTTCTTTCCAAAGAAAATATTAAAAATATTAAAGAGAGTATTTCTATTACAATTAATAATGAATTTCAACAAAAAATTGGTAATCGTTATGATGATTTAATTGAAAATAAAATGAAAGAATTAACACAACGTGTTAGTGATAAAGTTCCAGAAGGTAAAAGTAAAAAAGATTATATTTTAATGATGAATAAAAAATTAATTTCTATTATATTACCAACTATTCGCGCAAATGCAATTAAAGAAAAACCTAAAACAAATATTCCAACTTCTAAAAAAATATATGATGACCCTCAAGATTTACTTAAAAAAGATAATAATAATCAAAATCAAGATAACCAATTTAATATTCCTTTAGAAGATATGAGTCAACGTTTTATTCCAGATTATCCACGTCCAAATAGCAATAAAACAAATCCTCGTGAAAATGAACGAAATATTTATCAAAGTTTTTCAAATGGTATACCCCAAAATATTCCTAAATTTCAAGATGATTTACCTGAAAAACGAGGAGATGAAACATTAGCCATGTTTAATCAATTAAAAGCTTCATATGAAGAAGACCGTATTAAAAATGGTGAAGAAGTTCAAGTTCAGGTTCAAAATAAATCCCAAAATCAACCATCATTTTTAAATAAAAATAATGATATTACATTTGATAATTACAATTCAAATAATTTTGTTGAACAAACAAATTCGTTTCAAAAAAAAAAAGTTTTATTACGAAAAAATAATAAATTTGAAACACCTATTGATGAATTAAATAATAATAATGATGAAAAAATTAAAGAATTATTAACTCCACAAATTATTCACAAAAATAATGAAATTAATCATATTAATAATAAAAAAAATAACTTTCAAATTCATTTTTCATCTAATTATCGTAACTTTGAATATCATAAATCATCGTCTTCAATACGTATTTATTTAACATCTTATTTTGATAATTATAATGACCCTTTTGTTTATTTTTCAATACCCGAATATATAGATAAACACGAAAATATGATTTATAACTCTTTTGTTTCAAAAAATAATATGAAACATCATATTCATATTCCTTATCTTAAAAATATTGAATCATTATCATTACATAAAATTAAATTAAATAAAAATGTTAATTATAATAAATTATATGTTGAAATATTACCACGAATCCATAATGATGAAAATTCAGAAAATCAAATAATATCAAAATATTATCACAATCATATTTATGAAAAACGTGATTTATTTATTTATGATAAAATAAATGATATTTTTATTAATTTTAATCAAAACGAAAATATATATACAAATATACAACAAATTATCAAAAATGGGTATTTTCAAATAAATATTTATAATCCTTATGGAGATAAATTATTTTATGAAAAAGATATTTTACATATTCATAAAATAATAATAAACGAAACTGAAGATAAAAATAATAAAATATTTTTACATAAAAAAATAACAAATAAAGATAATATGAATAATATAAATGAATATAAAAATAAAAAAATATATGTTTATTCATTATTACCTGAAGAAGATAATATTCAATTTGTTGAAATGAACGAATCTGTTTTATTAGAAAGTTTAGATATGCTAATTGAAAATCAAAATAAATTTAAATTATGTGCTTTATATATGGTCAATGATGAATCTCATTATAAAATTAATTTTAAAGAATTATTTGATAAATGTAAAAAAGATTTAGAAGATGATGAACATAAAAATAACTCCGATTTATTTTACTTTGTTATTAAACAACAATTTAATGGCAAACCATATTTATTTTATTGTAATATTGATTATATTGATGAGTTAGGAAATATTATACTTATTCATAAAGAAGCTCAAAAAATTGTTAATAATTATGAAAATACAGAACAATTTGGTTTTATAAAAAAAAATTATAATGGTATTCAAAATAATGATTATACATCATTATTTAGAAAAGAAGGATTTGTTATTCAAAATGTAAATATTGATGAAAATAAAGAACATATTATTTTTGAAATTGAAGAAAATAACATTTCACATATTAATGAAACTGAAGCATTTATACGATTTGATGAATATGAAATTGATTTATTCTTAAATATTGAATTAAATTAATTTTTTATTATTTATTTTTGTTTTAATTATTTTTATTATTATAGTTTATTTTTTTAGATAATTATTTTATGATAAATTAGATATCTAATTTATTATATTTTTTAATATATTTATAAAATGCATACATATGCAGTTTTAACATGCGTTTTACATGAACATGCTTATATCAACGGATTTATATCACATTATCAAAATCTTGGTTTTAATTCTATTTATATTATATGCGATAAATTTCAACCTAAATATGAACCTTATTTAGAAATGGAACAACTTAAAAATATTAAAATTCATTTTATTTATATGAATTATCCATTAAATCAAAATAATCCAAAATTTTTTGAAGCAAACCAAATCAACTATTATCGTAATGTTATTAAAATAATAAATACTGATTACATCTTTTTATGCGATATGGATGAATACTTATATTTACCATCCGGAAATATTCAATCCTTTATGGACCCTATATTACAATTACCAAATATTTCTCAAATACGATTTCCTTGGATGATGGTCGATTCTATTGATGAAGATCCAATCAATATGTTTGACAATTTAGATAAACATAAATGGTATATTAATGGCCATGTAAAATCGCTATTTAAAAAAAGTGATTTAGTACAAAAAAATAATATAATTCAAATTAATACTCACACATCTACGGTTAAAGGACGCACTTATTTACAAAATGGATTTGCACCACCACACAATTTTGACGGAAAATATAATCATAACCGTTTCCCCATTGATTTTTATAAATCACACGCTTTTATTATTCATTTTCATACTCGATCTTTTAAAAATAATATTATTAAATTGTTAACAAATAAATATAATGGTAAATCGGATAATAATCAAAAAGCCAAATTTTTAGAAATTGTTAAAAATAATAGTTATGATTATAAAGGTTTAACAAAATTTTCACTAATTAAAGCCCATCAAACTACCGAAATACCACATTTTGAATTAAGCGGATTAAATAAAAATATTTGTGCCAATAAAATTGATTATAATAATACACTTTTTAATGGATTACTTGAATATTATAATTTAAATCCAAAGTATTTTGAAAAAATATGGGAAAATCCAGAAGTTGTTATAGCACCCATTAGTACACGAATTTCATAAAAATATATTAACTACTATACTAATTATCTAATAAACTCATAAAATTATTTCGTCCCGTAAATATTTCCATATACTTCTTTTGATATCCATTTGGATCACAATATGTATTATATGGATGTACATAATTCTTATTATAATACATTTCAAATCCTCTCATATTAGGCAATGGTGATAATATCCAATTTTCCGCTCTACAACGCGTTGATATTGCATGTTTATTTGGGTCGTGATTTAACATCGGTAATCGTCGCACGTGTTCCGCAGTAGTCCACCAAAAGTTTCCTGAATAATGGAAAAAATGATTTGGACTTACCGCATATAAATATTTATCCTTATCCGATGTAGATGGTGACATATTAATTACATTTGACCCAACAGTATCATAATTTTTCATTAAATATTGTAAAGCAATGTCGTGATTTACTATTGTATAATATTCTAATAATTTTCGCCAACTTTTCACACATACTTCATCACCATTTTTCCGAACACCTTTTGTATGCACATATAAAATTCGTGCATTATTATTTAATTTATCTGCTATATACTTTATGTAATTAATGGTTTTTACTTCATAATATTTTGGATTATTATCCTGATATAATAATATTAATTTATTATATTTCTCAACTGGTATATCAAATGGTTTTCCAACAATACATACTAATATATTTTTACATTTATCATATAATCCACTATCTACAATAGATTGCAATTGATCATAAAATATTTGAATACCATTGTGTAAATTACATACATGCATAAAAATATAAATTGGATACTCTTTATAAAAATTTGGATAAGCATTCATAAATGTTTCACGATTATAAATTCGCTTCTCTTTTTCATTTACACCAATATGGTTCCAATGATATACTAATTCATAATTGTTTAAATGCTTAATATCATTATTATTATTACGATAATAATGAATATTAAATTCTGGATACATTTCAAATGTATTTAATAAATATTGAATATATAACATTTTTTGGTGTACTGGGTCAACTGTTTTATTTTGATTTGGATTAAATTTTACTAACATATTTTCATTTTTATTTTCTTTTAATACTTTAGATTGATTTTGAGATTGATTTTTATTTTTAGATAGTTCATTATTTTTAGATATTTCTTTTTCTTTAATCATTATGTTTTTATTTTCTTTTAATTCATTTGTTTCTTCTTTTTTTAAACGAAGCATTTCTTGATATTCAGGATTTTGCCATTTTTTTAATTTCACTTTTTTTATACTCTCTTCATAACGCTCCTTTTCTCGTCTCATAATTAATTCTTTTTTTATTATATTGTCTTTTCGCACTTTATTATAAATAGTTGCCGAATTTCGTTGTAAATTATTCATATTTATAATTTATAATTTATATTTGAATAATAAATTAAAAATAGTATATTTTTAATTTATATATTTTTTAAAATATTTTTACTTTATTATTTTTATTATTTTTATTATTTTTATTATTTTATTATTTTTATTATTTTATTATTTATTTTTTAATATATCTTTTTTTATAAACAATTATAAAAATTCCAATAAATAATAATAATAATGTAATAGAATATAATAATGATTGTAAATAAATAAAATATCTCGGCCATTGTAAAGCACATTCACAATCAGCTGGCATATTATTATATAATTTAACTACATTCATTACAAATACAACATATAAAAGAATAATAATAATAAAGAATAATGTTGATAATAAAGGTGATAACTTTCTCTTAAAAGCAAAAAAGAAATTTAATAAAGCAACTACTAATAAAAATAATTCAATATATTTAAGATAAGTAATATTTGACTTATTTCCTTTTGTATCTAATCCTTGTACACATAAACAATCTTCTAATTTAATTAAATAATAATATGCAAATGTTAATAATACAATTCCAACTAATGACCCACTAATTGTTAATAATTTATTCATTTAATATTTATACTATATTTATTTTAGAAAATATTTAGTATAAATTCATTATATAAAATCTATTTTAATTATAATGATTGTTAATTACAAATGCAAAATTATATTTATAGAAAACATAGTCAAAATCATACTTTACAAAAAATAAATAACCAAAATGCTTATAAACAATTTTTATGGACTAAAAATTTTAATCATACTCATTTACAAAATATTAAAAATATACACTTTTTTATTCATCCACATTATGAAAATGATCTTTCCTTAAAATATCAATTACAAACATTAATCTCTTTTTTTAGACACATATTTTCGTATATTTATAAAGATATACCATTTACTACTGTACCACAAATTTTTAATAATATTGATACTTTATATATTATTTTGAATCATCGCGAATTACATAATTTTATTGGAAATTTACCTAATATATTCATATTAGTCAATACATTAGATTTTTATGACACTTCTTTTATTTTTCCACAAAATTTAATGCTATATTCAAAAGCTTACAAAATTATTGATACTAAATATATAAATTTAAAATATTATATTCCTGAAGTAAAAAGTTATACATTTTATTTACCACTTATTTGTAATTATAATAATATGAAACCATCTTTTGTAAAAGAAACAAATGATATATTAATTTATAAAAATAATACAAAACGATCAATGATCATTTATAAATTGCTTTGTAAAAAATTAGAAAATAATGGCAAATATACATTTCAAACATATGAACATAATGGAAAATTAGAAGAAGAATTATTTTATGAATCCAAAATAATTGTACGAATTCACGATGAAGAAAATTCATATTATGATAATATACTTTTTCATAAATGCATTTATCATAATAAAATTTGCATTAGTGAAAAATCAAATGATATTTATCACGAAAATTATTATTTTGATAAAATATTATTTGAAAATAAAATGAATATATATGATGAAAATACATTCAATCAATTTATTCAAAAAATTTATCTATATTTAGAAGATAAAGAAAAAATAAATATTCTTAAAACAAGTATAAATAAAGAAAATGATACAAATAATATAAATCAAGCAAAATTCATTTTTGATAAGCTATAATTTTTTATTTTTTATATTTATATATCTTAAAGAAAAATGCAAAATAAAGAAACAAGTTTATTTATTCTTAAAAATAAATTAGAAGATTTATTAAATAATTTAGAACATAAAAAAGATGAATTATCTACATATCTTAAAGAAAGCGAATTACAAATAAATACCATAAAAAATCAACTTCATATTCTTAATAACCATTTATATGAAAAAGAAGAAACAAAAAGTGAAAGTAAAGAAGATGAAGATTATGATGATGAAAGTGAAGAAGAAAGTGAAGAAGAAAGTGAAGATGATAATGATATAGAAGAACGAATTATGGCAAATATTGACCCTAATTTAGCCCGTTTATTAGGAATGGATATAAAAGAAGAAATAAAAAGTGACTGGGTTCCCCCTTCCTTTTCTGGTTTACATAATAGTCAACGAAATGCAACCTATGATCATATATATAAAAAATAAGAAACCTCTATTGGGAACCTCTATTGGGAACCTAAGGTTCCCAATGGCCCTCCTCTTTTTTAACAAATTCATTATTTTTTAACAAATTCATTATTTTTTAACAAATTCATTATTTTTAACAAATTCATTATTTTTTAACAAATTCATTATTTTTTAACAAATTATTTTAAAAATAAAAAGAGGAGGGTTATTGATAACCTAGTTCCCAATTGATATAAAGGGAAGTTCATAAGAAATATTAGGTTTCTTATAATGAAAGTAGCATTTATTACAGGTATTACTGGTCAAGATGGTAGTTATCTATCAGAACTACTTCTTGAAAAAAATTATATTGTTTATGGTATGATCCGTCGTGCTTCCATCATCAATACTGAACGCATTGACCATATTTTTAATCATCCTAATTTGCATCTTAAATATGGTGATTTAACAGATTCTTCTAACATTATTAACTTAATTCACGAAATTAAATTAGCACATCCCGATTTAGAACGTCTTGAAATCTATAATCTTGGAGCAATGAGTCACGTAAAAGTTTCCTTTGAAATGCCCGAATATACCGGTGAAGTTGATGCTCTTGGTACTCTTCGCATTCTTGAAGCTATCCGTTCTTCAGGATATAGTGATAAAATCCGATTTTATCAAGCATCTACTTCAGAAATGTTTGGTTTAGTACAAGAAGTACCACAAAAAGAAACTACTCCTTTTTATCCAAGATCACCTTATGGAGTAGCAAAATTATACGCACATTGGATTACTAAAAATTATAGAGAATCTTATAATATGTATGCTTGTTCCGGCTTGCTTTACAATCACGAAAGTGTACGTCGTGCTCATAACTTTGTAACACGTAAAATAACAATTGGTTTAGGAAAAATTCTTCGTGGAGAAGAAGATAAACTTGTATTAGGCAATTTAAATTCTCAACGTGATTGGGGTCACGCAAAAGATTATGTAGGCGGTATGTGGTTATTGCTTCAACAAGATAGTCCCAATGATTACATTTTATCTACAAATGAAATGCATAGTGTTCGTGAATTTGTTGAAAAAACTTTTGCATTACGAGGTTTTGATATCAAGTGGAAAGGCGAGGGTTTAAATGAAATTGGTTATGATCTAAAAAGTGGTCGGGAACTTATTTTTGTAAGTGAAAAGTATTTCCGACCTGCTGAAGTAGAAGAATTACTTGGTGATTCTACTAAAGCACGCACTATTTTAGGATGGAGCCCAGAATATACTTTTGATGATTTAGTGAAAGAAATGGTTGACCACGATGCTCCTTTATAATAATAAACTTTTAGCATACATTATGCTAATAAACTTTTAGCATACATTATGCTAATAAACTTTTAGCATACATATTCACATATTTATAATAAAGTAAATTAAGTAAATAATTTAAATTATTTTCATTATTTACATTTTCTAAATATTTCAATTCAAAAAATAATTTTTTAATCCAAGTATGTTGATAATTAAATGATATGATTGATACATCATAATATGAATTTTTTTTAAATAAATACTCATATTGTTCATAAAATGTTTTTTCTAATACATAATGATTTATTTCTTCTTGATTAAAAAATATATTTTTTGAAGATTTAATATAAATACCATGATTTAAACAATTTTGAATTGAATCAATTATATTTGAAATGAAATTAGATGTATTATTTAATTTATCTACAAAAATATATGTACATAATCCATTATAAATATGAGCAATATCATTCATTATGAGTTGAATATTAATATTACACTCTTTTGGTTCATATATTTCTATTTTTGCTTTATTTAAAATATACAAAAGATTATTATTTAACTTATTTTTATTTGTTGGATTTACAAAATAAATAATTAATTTATCATAATGAAGATTTCGCTCAATCAATTCTTTAAAAGCGATTTCAAATTTTTCATACACATTTTCGTTTACAATAAAAATAATATGAAACATTTTATTAATTAATTTAATATAAAAGAAATCTCTTTATATTAAACATAGATTCTATTAAAAATGAATAAACCTAAAATCTTTTTTATTGTAACCACATGTTTACTCCAACAAAATTTTGAAATTCGTAAAAAAGAATATATAGATTCTATAAATACCTTAATTCAAGAAGTATCTAAATATAATACTTTAGAAACTTTTATTTATATTATTGAAAATAATGGAGTTCGACATACTTTTTTAAATGATTTTTCTTTGAATCATAAAAATGTTAAAGTTATTTATACAAATCATAACCAAATACCTACACCTAATAAAGGTTTAAAAGAACTTCTTGATTTCTTCTTTATTTTACAAGAATGTAAAGAGATTCATGACCAAGATATTGTTGTTAAATTAACAGGTCGTTATCGTTTTGGTGAAGATTCCACTTTTTTAAATATTCTTTATAACAATTATTATGATTATGATGCCTTTATTCGTACTGGAGCTTTTATGTATCCTTCACAAAAGAAGTGTGAACGCGACCAATATGATTGTTTAACTGGTCTTTTTGGCGTTCGTACATATATTATGCGAAATCATTTAGAAAAATATATTAAAAATTTGCGTGATTATGAATGGATTGAATGGGTAATTATTATGATTATACAAAATGCTTTACCAAATGAACGAATTAAGTTCTTTGATTATTTAGGAATATGGATTAAAACAGCTTATATGAATGAATATCAACTATTTTAATTTGTTTCTTTTTTTTATATAAAATATATTTTATTTTAGAAATTATTATAAAAATGATAATTATGAAAAATAAAATAAATATTTCTTTTATATGTGACAGAAAAATTATTCATTTTTTTGAAGATTATATTCATACTTTTCATCATATATTAAATGTTGAAATATTTTTATTTACAAATACAAACCAAATTACAAATTATTTAAATTCATTTACCTTAAATAACCCATCTTTAATTAATCATACTTTTTTTATTTTTATGCAATCGATTCCTTACGAAATTATTCAAAATATTCAATTTTATATTGATCATCAGTATAAATTAGGTTTATTTAATACTGAACAACTTTCTAGACACGGTTACGGAAAAATGATTAACTCATATCATCCATATATTTATCGTGTAGATTATAGTGAAGTTAATTTACTTGTTGTAGCAAATGAACTTAAAAAAATTTATTTACCTTATCAAGTTCATTATAATGAAATTAAAAATTATCCTAAAAATGCTGATGTTTGTATTATATATCCTCATAACTCAGAACGACGACATAAAATTATAAATGAATTAAAAAGTTGTGGAATTCAAGTAGATGAAATTTCAGGATTTTTAGGAAGTCGTGATGAAAAACTATTTCGTTATAAAATATTATTAAATATTCATTTTGATAAAGATTATCAAATTTTTGAAGAAATGCGTTGTAATCGTTGTATTATGAACCAAATGATTGTAATTAGTGAAAAATCATTATATGATGATTTACATTTATTACGACGCCACTTTTTAATATGCGATTATGACCAAATTGTAAATAAAGTAAAAGATGTACTCGTTAATTACGATTTATATCATAGTCACTTATTTAGGTCGTTTGATAAATTAGTACATGTTTATGATAATGATTTACAAAATATATGTTACGAAAATATAAATAAAGTTTTTTTATAAATAACTAATTTGTTAAAAATTATTATTATTTAATAATAGTTATATAATTATTATTAAAATGAACATTGGAATTTTTGTTGGAAGTTTTAAACCTCCACATAAAGGACATTTTGAAATGGTTAAAAATGCAATTATAAAAGATAAATTAAATAAAGTACTTATTATTATTTCCAAAAATCCACGCTATCTAAAAGATATTATTCAGAACCCGCGTAATTATCATATTTCCAATTTTGAATCTGAATTTAAACGCTCATTTGATTCAAAAAGTAAAGCTTATAATTACATTAAATTAATAAAAAGTAAATATCCATATATTAATACTGAAACTTCTAAAAAAATATGGACTATTTATTTAGATTTTTTAAAAGAAAAGTTAAAAAATAATTTTACATATGTAATTAAAAGTGGTTTTTTATTTTCACCCATTATGAATACAAATGTTTATTTAAAAAACGAATTAAAAAAAATAGATTCTAAAAAAAATAAATATATACTTTACAAAAGTACAAAAAACGCCGAAAATAGCCGATTTGATTACTTACTTGATAAATATAAAATATATAAAAATATAATTTCTAAAACTATTTCCGTTACATATAATCTAAACGCACGCGATTTTAGAAATGCTCTTGATAAAAAGAAAAGTATTACAAAATTTTTACCTAAATTAAATATAACTTTACAAAAAGAAATTAAACAATTATTAAGTATTCATAATTAAGTATTCATACTTAAGTATTTATTTTTTAACAAATTTGTAATATACATTGTTTCCCGAACTATGTTTTTGATACAATTATATCAAAAATATATATAATTCTTATTAAAGTATATTGAAAAAATATTCAAAAACATAGTTCGGGAAACAACTATATCATTTATTATTATTTTTTATAAATTTATTTTTTATAAATTTATTTTTTATAAGTTTATATTTTATAAGCGGTTTCTCTCATTTTACGTAATATAAAAGTCTTCGCATATTGTTCATTTCTTTATCCATTATTTTTGATTTTGATATTTTCTTCATGGGTGTTCCATGTAATC
>JACCDX011357839.1_pt1 | contig 60518 bp, 62 predicted proteins | sample 7449681 | NCBI WGS metagenome assembly JACCDX01 (sample SAMN15323450, study PRJNA562643) | freshwater metagenome | isolation source: river surface water | place: USA:Blue River Watershed | collected 2017-08-18
CCAACCACAATGTCTACGCCCTTCTTAAGCTCAGCAATCTGAGGTTCCATAGGGCGGCCACCATAAATAGCAGTTACTCGGAGCTCTCGACCTCCGGATAATTTATCTAACTCATCAGCAACTTGAATTCCAAGTTCGCGAGTTGGCACAACCACTAACGCAACTGGCTTACCATTTCCACGATTTACATTATTTAGAATGGGCAATCCAAAACCTAAAGTCTTGCCCGTTCCGGTTTTTGCTTGGCCAATGATGTCTACACCAGTTAGGGCTAAAGGTATTACCGCTTCTTGGATCGGAAATGGATTTACAAAGCCTGCATCAGAAATTGATTTGAGAAGTTCTGGCGCTAGGCCAAGGTCTGCAAAAGTTTTCGACAATTATTTGCCAAATCCAACGCGACGTTCAGATTGCTCGCCGATTTCGACGTAACCAATCTTGGTCGCAGGCACAATAAATTCACGGCCCTTGGTATCTGTAAGTGAAAGGGTAGAACCTGCGGAGATAGCTTTATCGATCGCCGCTTTAATTTCTTTTGGGTTATCTGCAGATTCAAATGCAATTTCTGAACTTACATCTGTTACTGCAATGCGCACGTGTGCCATTTCTTTAACCTTTGCTTCTAGAACTTTCTTAGTTCTCGTTACGTGGGAAGCCCGAGATGCCTCGCCAAATGATATTTGTTGCAAGCGTTTGTGCTTGCTCGCGACTCAATTTTGAATCACGTTCCAACCAGTGGCGCGCAGTTACTTGCGCGCTGCCAATTAAACCTACGCCCAGAAGCATTGCAGCTTCTTGAGGCAAACCTGTATCTAATGAAATGACAGCGCTAACCGCAGCAGCACAGTCATATGTCATGCGATTTAGACGTTCGCGAACTGCAGGTTCGACATTCATATCGCTCTCAAAAAGTAAACGGAATGCTTCGCCTTCAGCTTCAATGAAATCAAAGTAAGCCGCGATTGTTGCTTGAACGCGCTTTGCATTATCTGGAGTTGATTGAATCGCGCGTTGAATTGCAAAGACCAAAGAATCTATATGGGTATCTAAGACCGCTAGATAGAGATCCAGCTTTGAAGGGAAGTGTTGATATAGAACCGGCTTGCTCACGCCTGCGCGGTCTGCGATCTCATCCATCGCAGCTGAGTGATATCCCGCTGCGGTGAAGACTTCAAGCGCTGCTGCTAATAATTGAGCGCGGCGCTCATCGCGAGGTAGGCGACCCTTATCGTTACTCATCGGCGTAATCTTAATGGCAGAATTGCTCGATATGAAAGCGCTAGTCGAACCGGGACGCGCATTAACTAATGAAGAAATCCGTAGATATTCACGACATCTGCTCATTCCTGACATTGATTTAGTGGGCCAGCAGAGAATTGTTAATTCGAGAGTTCTCTGTATCGGTGCTGGAGGTTTGGGATCTCCAACAATTATGTATTTGGCCGCAGCCGGAGTGGGCAAGATTGGCATCGTTGATTTTGATTATGTTGATGTCACAAATTTACAGAGACAGATAATTCATACCGAAAGCGATATTGGTAAGAACAAAGCCCAAAGCGCAAAAGATAAAGTCAGAGCTCTCAATTCAAATATAGAAGTTGAGATTTATGAATTTCAATTAAACGAAAGTAATGCGCTAGATATCTTCCAAAATTATGACTTGATTATCGATTGCACAGATAATTTTGCAACTAGATATTTAGTAAATGATGCAGCAGCCCTTTTAGGAAAGCCATATATCTGGGGCAGTATTTATAGATTTGATGGCCAAGCATCGGTATTTTGGAGCCAGCATGGACCTTGCTACCGATGCATGCACCCAACCCCGCCACTTCCAGGTTCGGTTCCAAGTTGCGCCGAAGGCGGCGTTTTAGGGGTCCTTTGTGGCGCAATCGGTTCGGTTCAAAGCAACGAAGCGATTAAGTTAATTACCGGTGTTGGCACTTCGCTGCTAGGAAGCGTTTTAATTTACGACGCGCTTGAAACCTCATATAAAAGGATTGAGATAAAAAAGAGCCCTAACTGTCCGATCTGTAACGGTGCGCAGAAAGCGCTGTTGCCTAGTTATGACGCATTCTGTGGAATCATAAATTCAATTACTGTAGCTGAGTTAAATGCCCGTAAAAACGATTATTTGCTAATCGATGTACGCGAACCAGATGAGCACGCAGCTCTATCTATTCCAGGCGCTCTCCTAATTCCAAAGGGAAGATTTGAAGATGGCAGCGCTTTTGCAGGGCTTCCTAAGAATCGGGAAATTATCTTGCATTGCAGAAGCGGTATTCGCTCTGGACAATGCCTCGATTTACTAAGAGCAGCAGGATTTTCCAACTCAACACATCTACAAGGTGGCATCATCGCCTGGGAAGAGAGTAAGAGATGAGCAATAAACGAGCACTCTTTGTGCATGCACACCCTGATGATGAAACTATTAATAATGGCGCCACCATGGCGCAGATGGTTGAAGATGGTGTTGCCGTAACGCTTGTTACTTGTACGCGCGGCGAAGAAGGAGAAGTTCTAGTTCCTGATCTTGCTAATCTAGCCAGTCATGCAAAAGATGAGTTAGGCCCACATCGCGTTATTGAATTAGCAAATGCAATGAGAGAACTTGGTGTAACCGATCATCGTTTCTTAGGTAATTATCGCGATAGCGGAATGATGGGAACAGAACCGAACGAGAACCCAAATTGTTTCTGGAAAGCTGATGTAGATGAAGCTGCCAAGAAACTTGCTGAGATTATTGATGAGATTAAGCCTCAAGTAATGGTTACTTATGATGAGATTGGTGGATATGGACACCCTGATCACATCCAAACTCATCGGGTGGCAATGCGCGCTTCGGAAATTGCAACATGGAAAATCGAAAAAATCTACTGGAACATCATGCCTAAATCAGTTGTAGCTAAAGGTATTGAAGCCATGAAAGCTCAAGGCAGTGATTTCTTTGGGGCCGAAAACGTTGATGATCTGCCATTTGTTAAAGATGACTCTTTTGTGCACGCGGTAATTCATGCGCCAAACCAGGTCGATAAGAAGATGGCAGCCATGAAAGCGCATGCCACACAAATAACTTTAGATGGCCCATTCTTCGCTCTTTCAAATAACTTAGGGGTACAAGTATTTGGAGATGAGTACTACACCTTAGTTAAAGGCGAGAAATCAGGACCTTTCAACAGCAACTCTCTTGAGACAGATTTATTTGCTGGGATAAAGCTCTAAATCTTCCAGTGTGGTGAATCGAAAAACCTTCGGATTCATAGAGCTTTATTGCATTTATATTTGTTGTTGAAACTTGAAGCGCTAATTTGCGATTTCCTGATTCACTTTCAAGCGCCTTAAGGATTTTGCGTCCATAACCCTGACTTCGAAATTCTGGCGCAACCCAAATTCTGGATATAACTGCCCAATCTGCAGCAAAAGCTGTTCGGCCAATTGCAATCGATTTACCATCTTTTCGAATTGTTAAATACTTACTTGGAGTTTTAATTAAAAGTGGCAGGATCTTTTCATCGCCATGAACCGCAAGCCAATCGCTATCTGGTTTCGAAGAGACTTCATAATCAAAATCGACTTTAAAAGATTCGCCATCTTTGACCATTACATCAAGGTCTAGTAATTTTTTGAAACCGCGTCTTTCAAGCTCGGCATCTAAATCTCTTTGCAATTCTGGAATTAAGGTGACAATAGGATTTAGATCACGAGCGCGATACCAGGAAATTACTTCATCTATATGGTCTTCGTTATTTAACACCAGTGCTGAATTGGCGCGACGTGTGACTCCGACATCAGCTCTAAAAATCCAACCGCCGAAGTTCTCTTCTTCCCTTGCTTTCCAAGTTTCGTTGGCAAGCTTCTCTAAATCATAAATTCGAATTGTTAGAGGAGCGCCAGATTTAGAAGTTCTTGGAACATCGACAACTTCTCGCCAGATGTAAATCTGTGCCGGATCGAATTGAACAATCTCACCGTGGCGATTCTTTAGAGAGGTAGTGGTGAGCAGGTGGCCGACGATATCTCTGTAACCGGGCTCATCATGTAGGCGGATTGTGACCCGCTTACCGATATCACTTGGTGAAATTTCTACCACTGCTGAATAGTAAAGCCAGCCCGAATGGGTAGAATTCGCGGCATGACATACGTAATCGCCGAACCATGTGTAGACGTCAAAGATAAATCTTGCATCGACGAGTGCCCAGTAGATTGCATCTACGAAGGCGATCGCATGCTCTATATCCACCCAGATGAGTGCGTGGATTGCGGAGCTTGCGAACCAGTATGTCCAGTTGAAGCGATTTACTACGAAGATGATGTCCCAGAGAACCTTGGCGAATTCCGCGAGAAGGCGCCGCTTTTCTTTATTGAACTTGGTTCACCTGGTGGCGCGGCAAAGGTTGGCAAGAAAGATTTTGATCCAGAGTTTGTAAAGAATCTTCCACCAAAGAGTGAATAAGTAATTCATTGAAGCTTCCAGATTTTCCTTGGGATGCGTTAGCGCCATTCGGTGAGAAGGCGAGAGCGCATCCTTCTGGTTTTATAGATCTCTCTGTTGGTACACCGGTTGATCCAACTCCAGAATTTATTCAAGATGCTCTAAAGAGCGCATCCAATTCTCCAAATTATCCTCTGACTGCGGGTACACCTGAATTGCGCGAAGCAATTACTTCTTGGGCGAAGAGTGATTTAGGAGCAAGCGGTGAATTTGGAGTATTGCCACTAATCGGATCTAAAGAGTTGGTGGCTTGGCTACCAACTATTTTGCAGAGCAAACATGTTTTATATCCTGAGATTGCCTATCCAACATATTTAGTTGGATCAATGATTGCGCAAACTAAATCCAGCACTGTTGGTTTTGATGCGAAGAGTTGGCCAGATGGTGATCTCTCTTGGATTAATTCGCCTTCAAATCCGACAGGACGAGTCCATTCCGACGCGGAGCTTATGGGCGCAATTGAGTGGGCGCGAAAAGGTGGCGTAGTCGTTGCCGATGAATGTTATTTGGAATTCGGAAATGGAATTTCACCAAAGTCAATCCTTGCCCTAACAGGTGGTGACAATAAAAATATTCTTGCTATTCACTCTTTATCTAAGCGCTCTTCGATGGCGGGATATCGAGCAGCGATGATGATTGGTGATAAAAATTTGATTGCCAAGATTCTCGAAGTTCGCAAACATGCAGGAATGATGGTTCCGCTACCAACTCAAAAGGCGATGATTGCTGCGCTTTCGGATAAGAAACATGTTGCCCAACAAAGAGATCGCTATAACGCACGTAAAGAAAAAGTTCGAAACGCCATCGAGAAGCATGGATTTGTTATTGAACATTCAGAAGCTGGACTTTATTTATGGGCAACGCGTGGCGAGAGTGATTGGGATTCAGTTGCCTGGTTTGCAGATCGCGGAGTTTTGGTAGCACCTGGCCATTTCTATGGTGAAAAAGGCGCGAAACATGTACGTATTGCTATGACCGCAACAGATGCGCAGATCGATGAATTGGTGAAACGTCTTGGCTGAGGCAATTCTGCTAGTTGGTGGATTTGGAACTCGTTTACGTCCGCTCACAAATCATCGCCCAAAACCGATGCTTCCAATTGCATCGCTACCAGTTACCGAACACCAATTGGCGATGGCACGTCGCGCTGGAATTAAAAGGATTGTTCTAGCAACTTCCTATATGTCAGAAGTTTTTATTCCTTACTTTGGCGATGGCTCAAAGTGGGGAATGGAAATCAAATACGCCGTAGAAAAAGAACCACTAGGAACTGGTGGAGCGATTCGAAATGCAGCTAAAGAATTGGCTGGCGATCAACAGATCGTAATATTCAATGGAGATGTTTTAAGTTCGCATAACTTAAGAGCACAAATCGATTTACATATTTCAAATAATGCAGATGTAACTCTACACTTAACACCAGTTGAAGACGCTCGTGCTTATGGATGTGTACCGACTGATGCGGATGGAAGAGTTACTGCATTCTTAGAGAAGATGGATAATCCAGTAACCAACACCATTAATGCCGGATGTTATGTTTTCGACAAGTCAGTAATTGATTCAATCCCGGAGAATGAAATAGTAAGCGTAGAACGACAGACTTTTCCGCAACTGATTGAAGCTAACAAGAAAGTTATGGGCTTTATTGAGAAGGCCTATTGGCTAGACATCGGTACTCCAAACGCGCTTATTAAAGGTTCGCGAGATTTAGTTGCCGGAATTGCAGATTCGGACGCACTCGAAATGTATAAATTCGCGCATCGTGATAAAAACTATCTTTCATTAAGTGAAAATATCTCCGGCACCTTCACAGGTGGAAGTGCAATCGGAGGGCTCTGCAACCTAAAGAATGTAACAGTTGTAGGTTCAATCATTTCTGATGGCGTAGAAGCTGAAAATTGCGTAATTAAGAATTCATTTATCGAAATGGGTGCGCATCTTCCGCCAAATTCAATAATTGAGAACGTTTTTGTCGATCCCGATGGGGAAGTCACCCAACTTTTTAGCTAATTGACCCTCCTTTCGCCCAAAATTTAGAAAAAAGCCCATAATTTCACCCATTTAATTAAATCTCCCACTTGACTTATATGAGTTACACGCGTGTAATTCACCCAATGACTTTGAGGGGAGAGCCTCAGAGCCCAACCGACACAGGAGTCGATATATGCGTCAAGAAGGTCCAAGCATTCAGCTGGAGACTGGCGAGGTCGTCGAGCTATCATGGCAAGAGCGTGCGTTATGCGCTCAGACCGACCCAGAGGCCTTCTTCCCCGAAAAAGGCGGTTCAACCCGCGAAGCAAAGCGCGTCTGCACCTCATGCGATGTCCGCTCAGAGTGCCTTGAATATGCCTTGGCGCATGATGAGCGCTTCGGCATCTGGGGTGGCCTCTCAGAGCGCGAACGTCGCCGCTTAAAGCGCCGTTCAGCTTAAGTTCAAACTATCCCCGAAATTCCCTAATTTCCCATATCGAACAGATTCATTAAGACTTACACCTGATGTCAACACAGGTAACAGCGATTCTGGTCGTACACGACGGTGCGACGTGGCTGCCACAGGTTGTGGCAGCGCTCGCATCTCAAAGTCGAACCCCTGATCGCACAATTGCGGTCGATACCGGTTCTGTAGATGGATCACTTAAGTTATTAAGTAGCGCTCGCATCAAAAATATCTCGATAGATCGTGGCGAAGGTTTTGGAAGCGCAGTCGCTGAAGCAGTGGCAACCCTCCCGCCAGTTGAATCCGAAGATGAGTGGATCTGGTTACTACATGATGACAGTGCACCTGACCAACACGCTCTAGAGAAACTTCTTGAAGCAGTTGCCGATCGACCAAATATCGCAATGGTCGGCCCAAAGATTCTTGGATGGCACGATCGCTCACATTTATTAGAAGTTGGTATCAGCATTGCTAGAAACGGTGCCAGATGGACCGGCCTTGAAGATCGTGAATATGACCAAGGACAACATGATGGAATCTTTGAAGTATTTTCAGTTAGCACTGCTGGTGCACTAATTCGTCGCTCAGTATTTGAAGAGCTAGGTGGCTTCGATGAGAAGCTAGATCTATTTCGTGATGACGTTGATTTTGGTTGGAGAGTTCACACGGCTGGTCAATCGGTAATTGTAAATACTGATGCGATCGTTTATCACGCAGAGGCCGCTTCATCAGAGCGCCGCACTGTAGATGTCGATGAAGCCTTCCTACATCGGCCACATTTACTTGACCGCCGAAACGCAGCTTATGTTCTTTTGACCAACTCGACGTGGTGGATGTTGCCTTTAATTTCACTGCAAGTAATTGGCGCAGCTTTAGTTAGATCAATTGGCTATTTGTTTGCAAAGTTGCCTGGTTACGCATCCGATGAGTTATTGGCGCTATTTAGATTATTTACCCGTCCAGATTTAGTTCGAGCAGGTCGTAAATGGCGCAAAGAAGATCGATTGGTTTCACCAAGAATCGTTACCCGCTTTATGCCATCGCGAATTTTGCAATTGCGAAGTTCAATTGATTCTGTAACTGATCGAATTCAGGAGAAGCTATTCCCAACCCAATCAGATTTAAATGCAGAGCTTTCTGAAGATGAAGTTTTATTGACTCCAGCTAAGAAGCGCAACTGGCTAGAGCTAGCAAAACGTCCAGATATCGCAGCTTTCGTAGCGGCATTTATCTTCTCAATCATCTTCTCGCATAGTCGTTTCGGGGCAATCGCTGGTGGCGCACTTCCCGAATCACCAAAAGGCGTCTCTGAACTTTGGAAACTTTACGCTGAATCTTGGCATCAAGTTGGAATGGGTAGCTCCAGCGCAACTCCTACCTGGGTGGCGGTAATTGCATTAATCGGTACAGTCACGTTCGGAAATGCGCAACTATTTATTTCAGCTCTCTTTCTCTTTGCTCCTTTAATTCTCTTCTCAGCCATCTTTATTTGGCTCCGTAAAATCACAACACATATCTGGCTAGCCATTTTTGGCTCTGCTCTTTATGCACTCTCACCAGTTGCACTAGCGACCATAAATGCGGGGCGCTTGGGCACTTTGATTGTGATGGTGACTTTGCCTATGACTTTACATTTTATGAGTGGAACTCTAGAAATAGAGAAGCTCTCAATACGAAAAATTTTCCAACTCGGGATATTTATTGCGATAACAGTTTCGTTCTCACTGCCTTACTTCTTGGCTCTCGGTCTCTTTTATACCGGATTAACAGCCTTTGATTATTTACACACTTCAAAGGAAGTTTGGATTAAGAGAATTCAACATCGTGCGCTTCTTTTAGCAATTCCATTTTTGCTAAATGCACCATTTACTACAGAGGCTTTGCTGCATCCAACAAGATTCTTGCTAGAACCTGGGCTTGCGCTAGCAGGTGGAGGGCCAAATTTGGCTTTGCTATCTAACCCCGGCGGAATTGGTGCAACCCCATGGTGGATGGTCGGTCCATTTACCGCCCTGCTACTAGTATCAATTTTCTCTCGCACAAATGCTCGTTACTTTGCATTTGTTGGTTCTGGCTTTCTTGCACTTGGTGTGCTTTTGGCGGGGCTATCTTTCCCGGCACGTGGTACTTCAATCGGATATCCACTTTGGACCGGAACATTTATTGCAATCTCAACTATCGCCGCAATTACCGCTGGCTCCATAATCTTGGATCAACTTCGAAAGCACCTTGAGAAATCTGCTGTTAATTATCGCCACATTCTTGCGGCGATTGTTTTGGTTGCAACGATTGTTTACACCGCGGGTGCTGGAGTCTGGAGCATTGTTACGACTTCGCCACTGCATACGATTTCAGATCGAGTGCTTCCTGAATTTCTTGGAGTAACCCCAGGCACCAAAACAGTCGTAATTAGAAAGATGGCAGATGGATCTCTAAATTATTTCATCGCACGTGGGCATGATATTTATCTGGGTGATCCTGATGTAGCACCTGCTACAAATCCAGAAATTTCTTCAGCAATTCGCGCCACAGTCGATGGAAGTGGCGTCACAAGTGGAGCCACACTTTCCGAATATGGAATCAAATATCTCTTTGTGAAATCACCAGCGCCAGAATCTTTAGTTAGAACCATTGATGGTTTGGGTGGATTTGTAAGAAACTCGGCAACTTCTGATGGCATAACTTGGCGCGTAGTCGGATATTCAGATCGCCTAATTTTCAATGCCAACGATGGTTCAATGTTGTCGCTACCTTCAAACGAAGTAAGTTCAAATTTCACTTTAACTTTGCCAGGCACGGTTCGATTGGCTGAAAACTACGATCGCAATTGGCAGGTAATCGGAAATGGAAAACTTGTCGAAAAACGGGCTAATGGCAATAACCTCCCAGAATTTAGTATCGATGTTCCTGGCGAGTACTTACTAATACATGATGGAACTTCACGACGAGCGCTACTTTCAATGCAGATTATTTTCTTATTGATTGCTTTAGTGATGGCAGCTCCGGGTGGACGCCGCAAGCGAGATCAGGAGATGCCGTGAAATTACGACGTCTAATTTATTTACTCTCCATATTTGTGGCGGTGACTTTGGTTGGTAACTTGTTGCAAGCCGGTGGAGATTCGCGTAAATACTCTGAAAACTATCCCGAGCTAGTCTGTCCAAATGTTGGTAGCGCAACCACAACGCAAGTCTCACTGACAACAAGTAAGCGGTTGGTGAGAGTTATTCCGAATAAATCATTTAAATTAACGGAAGCAAAGACTAATCGTTTACAAACTAAGAGCAGTTCAGTGGTTGTAGATGGCCAAGGCACAAGTTCATTTGCTTGGATTTCAAAGGCGGGCGTTTGGGCTGGCGGCGTGAATTGCTTATCTCCACAAGCTGATCAATATTTCGTTGGTGCAAGTGGTGATATCTCTAGTAAATCAAAGCTAGTCTTAATCAATAGTGGGCTTAGCGCATCAATTGTGGATGTCTTTACTTACAGCGAAGACGGTTCATTAAAGAAGACAATTTCTGTTGCAAAGAATCAAGTTGCCACTTTAAATTTAGTTTCGCTTGCTCCAGGCGCAAAATCTGTGGGCATGCACGTGATCCCGCGAACAGGGCGAGTGACTTCTTACCTTGTAGATGAACGAGGAAAAGGACTTCGTTTAATAGGCGGAGATATTGTTAATTCACAGCCAGAATTGAGCAAAGTTCTATTAATCTCTGGCATTCCTCATAACCAGAGCAATAAGACACATCTGCTTCGCATTCTAAATTCTGGTGCAGCCAATACCGTCGTCTCAGTAGAGGTGCTTTCAAAAGAAGGACGATATGTTCCAGTTGGACTAGACAATCGAAAGATCTCTTTTGGGAAAGTAGCTGACATTTCTTTTGATGTTAATTCAAAGGTTTCTACCTTTGGATTAAGAATAACTTCAGACCAACCGATTGCCGCTTCAGTTTATAGCCGAATCGGTTCAGATTTTGTTTGGAGTAGCGCAGTTCCTACTGGAGTAAAGGGAACTTGGGCTATTACCGGCTTGGATCCAACCCTCCATTTAATTGGCAACGAGATAAGAGCATCAATTACTGTTTTAATGCCAAAACGAAAGAAAATCTCTAAAGATTTAGAAGGAACTGATTATTTAAGTTATGTCTTACCTAAAGGTGCAATTGGATTGAGAATAGATTCAATCTCATCAGATGCCGCTGGAAGTTTACTTGTAACGTCTCAGAGCGGCATTGGGTATCTACCTTTAGTAAATGGTGCAGTGTTGACTAGAAGCACAGTACCCACCGCCAATATCGGCGTGTTAAACCCATAAAACTTTGGCAATTAAGACTATTTTTCTCGTATGAGTTCTCGTATCGGTAGACATTGCTCGCGTTCGGGCTGCCACCGAAAAGCTGCGATGACCCTAACTTATGTTTATGCAGAATCCATTGCAGTTGTTGGGCCGCTAGCTACATACTCCGAACCGCATGCATATGACCTCTGTGAAATTCATGGCGCCAAATTGACGGTACCAAATGGGTGGCAGGTAATTCGCCGCGAAATTAACAGCGGTCAAAGCGGACCTTCTGATGAAGATCTAATGGCTATTGCAGATGCCGTGCGTGAAGTAGCAAATCGTGAAATTCCAGATAGCAATTCAAACGCCAATGCGGTTCAATCTGTCTTAGGACGTCGCGGTCACCTCCGCTCTGTCCCAAATGCCTAACCAATAAAATTAGTTAGTTTTGGATCGAGGACCTAATGATTCCCAATATCTTTAAAGCATATGACATTCGCGGATTGGTTGGATCTGAACTTACGAAACAATTCGCATTCTCCACAGGTGTGGCATTTGCAAAGTTTCTCGAACTCGAACGAGAGCCTGCGACAGTTGTAATAGGCGAAGATATGCGGCCATCATCACCAGAGCTCGCAGATGCTTTCGCTTCGGGCGTTACCTCACAAGGTCTTGATGTGATTCGAATCGGCTTGGCCTCAACCGACATGCTCTATTTTGCGGCGGGAAAATTAAATCTCCCTGGCGCCATGTTTACCGCCAGCCATAATCCAGCTGAATACAACGGTATAAAGCTCTGCTTAAGTGGAGCACGTCCAATTGGAAAAGAATCAGGTTTATTGACTATCGAAAAGTTTGTCCGCGATGGCGTGCCGGTGAGTTTGCGTCCCTTAGGTATCGAAACACATCGCGAAATGCTCACCGAATATGTCAATCACCTTTTAACTCTGGTCGATGTATCCAGCATTCGAAAATTAAACATCGTGGTTGATGCGGGTAATGGAATGGCTGGCCACACTGCGCCTGCCGTTTTTAGTCGCATGAATGTAGATGTTACAGAGATGTATTACGAACTTGATGGAACATTTCCAAATCACGAAGCGAATCCGATTGACGAAGCTAATCTTAAAGATCTAAAAAAGATGGTTAAGAAAAAGGGTGCAGATATCGGTCTTGCTTTTGATGGTGATGCTGATCGCTGCTTCTTAGTTGACGAAAATGGAGATGCAGTAAATCCTTCTTTATTAACAGCGCTGATTGCAGATCGTGAACTAAAGAAAAATCCAGGTTCACCGATAATTTATAACTTAATCTCATCTCGAGCTGTGCGAGAAATTGTTGAAGAGAATGGTGGCAAGCCACTTCGTTCTAGAGTGGGGCATTCATTTATTAAAGCAATGATGGCTGAATCCGGTGCAATTTTTGGTGGAGAACATTCTGGCCACTTTTACTTTGCAGATTTCTGGAGAGCTGACTCTGGAATGTTGGCAGCGCTACATGCCATTGCCGCACTCGGGGAGAGCAAGAAATCTCTCTCAACTTTACTTAAGCCGTACGCTCGTTACGTGGCAAGCGGTGAAATAAACTCAAAAGTTTCTGATAGCAAATCGGTGATGACCCGAATCAAAGAGTTATATGGGGCAAAGCCTGGCGTCACCACTGATGAATTAGATGGCCTAACAGTTGATGGCGATACCTGGTGGTTTAACGTGCGCGCTTCAAATACCGAACCGCTCCTTCGACTTAACGTTGAGGCTAAGACCCAAGCCCAAATGGCAGAGCTTCGCGATGAGGTTCTTGCCGTTATTAGAGGTTAAACTTGGAGCCTGCGCGAGGCCTCGCCGTTTCAAATTTGTTTATCTAATTAGGAGAAAAAATTGTCTACGACGACCTCAATTAAGCACGATATCGCTAACCCGGCACTTGCTGCCGAAGGTAAGAAGCGCATCGAATGGGCAGAACGTAACATGCCGGTTCTTGCGCAGATTCGCGAACGATTCGAAAAGACTAAGCCATTTGCTGGCGTTCGAATTGCAGCTTGTATGCACGTTACAACAGAGACCGCAAATTTGATGCGCGTTCTAAAAGCTGGTGGAGCAGAGCTTGCACTTTGTGCTTCAAATCCACTTTCAACTCAAGATGACACAGCTGCTGCGCTTGTTCACGAATATGGCATCAGCGTTTTTGCACGTAATGCAGTTGATCGTGATGGTTACTACGCGCACATCAATGCAGCACTCGATATCGAACCACACCAAGTATTCGATGATGGTTGCGACCTTGTTAATACTCTTCACACAACTCGTAAAGAACTTCTTCCAAATATCACCGGAGGTTGCGAAGAGACAACCACAGGCGTTATTCGTCTAACTCAGATGGCAAAAGATGGCGCACTAACCTTCCCAATGATCGCTGTAAATGACACCGATACCAAGCACATGTTTGATAACCGTTACGGAACAGGTCAATCAACTCTTGATGCTGTATTCCGCGCAACTAACTTCCTGCTTGCAGGTCGCACACTTGTAGTTGCAGGTTTTGGTTACTGCGGTAAGGGCGTTGCAGAACGTGCGCGTGGTTTAGGTGCAGATGTAATCGTTACTGAAATCGATCCAACAAAGGCTTTGGATGCGATGATGCAAGGTTTCCGTGTTATGCCAATGACCGAAGCTGCGAAGATCGGTGATGTCTTCATTACCGTTACCGGTAACCGCGATGTACTTCGTGAAGAACATTTCCAAGTCATGAAGGATGGCGCAATTCTCGCTAACTCTGGCCACTTCGATATCGAAATCGATGTTGCATGGTTAGAACAGAACAACGTAAAGAAGAACGCGAAGATGCGTCACCAGACCGATGAATATGTATTGAAGAATGGCAATCGTTTACTTCTTCTTGCTGAAGGCCGTTTAGTTAACCTTGGCGCTGCAGAAGGCCATCCAGCATCAGTTATGGATCTTTCATTCTCTGATCAGGCGTTAACTGCCGAATACCTAGTTAAAGAGGCAAAGAATCTGAAGCCAGGCGTTCATAATGTGCCAACCGAAATTGATAAGGAAGTTGCACGTCTTAAGCTTGCGAGTATGGGTGGTGCAGTTGATGTTCTTACACCAGCTCAAGAGCTTTACTTAAATTCTTGGGAACACGGTAGCTAATGACATTAGTGCTTGTCGTTGATGACGACCAAGATCTAGCAGAGATGCTCGGTATCGTTTTAACAGGTGCCGGTATTGATGTAGAGATGGTTCATCGTGGCGATGAAGCACTAGATGCATTCCGCGAAACAAATCCTGATTTAGTTTTACTTGATGTAATGCTTCCAGGTATAGATGGCGTCGAAGTTTGTAAATTAATTCGCGCAGAATCTATGGTTCCAATTGTCATGCTTACAGCTCGCGGCGACACACAAGATGTCGTCGCGGGTTTGGAAGCAGGCGCCGACGATTACATCGTCAAACCTTTTAGACATCCATCCGAATTGGTAGCGCGTATTCGCACTAGATTACGTCGTTCAACACTTCCTTCAACTGGCCAAGTTTCAATTGGTGACTTGAAGATTGACTTGGTGGCGCACGAAGTTACTCGTGGTGGCAAGAAGATTCTCTTGACTCGTCTTGAATTTGAACTTTTAGCAGCATTAGCAAAAGAACCAGGGCGCGTATTTACTCGCGAAGCGTTATTAAGCGAAGTTTGGGGTTATCACCACTCAACAGATACTCGTTTAGTGAACGTACACGTCCAACGACTTCGCTCTAAAGTCGAACTGGATCCAGATAACCCAGAGATAGTCCTCACTGTTCGTGGTGTTGGATATCGAGCAGGTTCAACGGCAAGTAAGTGAACCTAACGCGTTGGCTCCGCCATTCTTTGGCTGCCCGAGTAGTTATCTCAACATCTTTACTCTCAATTGCTGCCATCTGGATAGCTGGTTCTGCTCTTTATTCTCAGCTATCCAGCGGAATTAAAGGCGTCAAGTACGAATCTTCAATTTCAGATACCAAAGCAACTGTTTACGCGTTGCAGTATCAATTCTTATTAGCTGGGGAAAATCCAAAAGCCATTCAGAAGGCAATCAATGATCTTTCCACAAACGGAACTGTTTTCGGAACCACTACAAATACTGCGCCATATCTAATCTTTGTGCCATCTCCAGGTACGGTTATTTCTAAGAATAACTACACAACAATTTCACCATTCTTAACCGCAAAGATGATTCCCGAGGCTCTTCGAAAGACCGTCCGAGAAGATACAAATACTCATAGCTCTTATCAAACAATCACAAACACATTTGGATTAACTTCACAAGTGTTGGTAGCCGGAAATCAAATTTTGGTCCCACAAGTGGGGAAATATGAACTCTACCTACTATTTAATTTAGAGAATCAGAGCAAAACTCTTCAGATTGTTTCCAACTCTTTGATTGGAACTGGTCTTGCGCTTGTGCTTTTAGTCGCTTTAGTTACTACTTTGGTAGTGCGCCAAGTTGTTCGACCAGTTCGAGAAGCTGCTAAGATCGCAGAAGCTCTTGCATCTGGTGATTTAGGTAAGCGCATGGATGTACATGGCGATGACGAAATTGCTCGATTAGGCAGCGCATTTAATGAAATGGCTAACTCGCTCCAGATGCAGATCAATCGCCTCGAGAATTTATCTCACGTCCAACAACGATTTGTAGGCGACGTGACACATGAACTTCGAACACCGTTAACTACCTTACGAATGGCGGCAGGACTTATTCACAGCTCTAAGAAATCTTTTGATCCGACTCTTCAGCGGAGCGTGGAATTGATGATGATGCAACTAGATCGTTTTGAACGATTGCTTGAAGATCTACTCGAAATCAGTCGATTTGATGCCGAAGTAGCAGCAATCGAACCTGTCGAGTTTGATGTATCAAACCTTATTTCTAAATCAATTGATGATTTACGAATGGTTGCAAGTGACGTTGGTATCCATATCGAATTGGATAAACCAGCGGATTCGATCTACATTAAAGGTGATATTCGCCGAGTCGAACGTATTATGCGTAACTTGCTTACAAATGCCATCGATCATGCTGAAGGTAAACCAATAAATGTTACGGTTCGACAGGACGAACATTCCGTAGCGGTCTCAGTCCGCGATCACGGAATAGGTTTGGATAAAGAGAGCGCACTTAGAGTCTTCGACCGCTTCTGGCGCGCAGATCCATCTCGTTCACGCACGCGTGGAGGAACTGGTCTTGGACTTTCAATGGCGCTTGAAGATGCGCGCTTACATAATGGCGAACTCGAGGTTTATGGCGAACCCGGTAAGGGAGCAAACTTTGTATTGACGCTTCCAAAGCAAGCTGGTGGAGATATTCCACAGCGCATTATTCCGTTGAAGTTTTAATACCAGAATCGGAGAGTGTTAACTCCGATTAAAGAACTCCTATTTCCAGTCCATTGTTTTGGTTGCAAGGCTCTTGGGATTGAGATCTGCTCTAAATGTCGTAAATATTGGAATCCTCACTTCTATATTCAAAATATCGAAGGGCTGACTGTCTACTCATCAATTAAGTATTCACCAATTGCAAGATCTATCCTCTTAAGCGCTAAGGAGAATTCTCTCAAAATTGCTGATGAGTTAATTGTCGATTCACTCCTAAATTGTTTACGAAGATTACCTTCTCAAGTTTTACGTAACGCCGTATTAATGCCTATCCCAGGATCACGACGAGCGATTAGAAAGCGTGGCCGAGATTTCATTTATGAAATTACAAAAGAAGTCTCACTTCGAAGTGGAGTTCCATTTGTATTGGGAATGAATATTGAAAAGAGATTGTTAGACCAGAGTGGTCTTAGCGCAGTTGATCGAAAGCGAAATATACATGGAGCTTTTAGTTACACCAGCGGCGAAATTAAAGGCGAAATACTTTTAATTGATGATTTGGTCACAACTGGTTCAACGCTTTTAGAGGCAAAAAGAGCCTTAAACTCGCAGGGATTTGCGGTAAATCGGGCGATTACCGCCTGCGTGGCTTCGAGCCTTAGCATTAGGCAGTAATCGCAAGACGCCGATTGATTGAAAGGGAGCAGATGTCGATTCTAGATCGCATTCTTCGAGCAGGCGAAGGTCGAATTCTTAAAGAATTATCCGGAATAGCTCAGCAAGTAAACTCCTTTGAATCAAAAATAACGCCGCTCTCAGATGCTGAACTGGCAGCAAAAACATCTGAATTTAAAAATCGATTAGCAAACGGTGAAGATTTAGATGATCTGCTTCCGGAAGCTTTTGCAGTCGTCCGCGAAGCTGCAAAGCGCACATTAGGCCAGCGCCACTATGACGTTCAGCTAATGGGTGGCGCCGCTCTTCACATGGGCAACATCGCTGAAATGAAGACCGGTGAAGGTAAGACTCTTGTATCTACTCTACCTGCATATTTAAATGCGCTAACTGGAAAAGGCGTTCATGTTGTTACAGTTAACGATTACCTTGCAGAACGTGACTCAGAATGGATGGGTCGCGTACATCGTTTCTTAGGATTAAAGGTCGGCGTAATTCTCTCTTCGATGACGCCAGCAGAGCGTCGTGAGGCATATAACGCAGATATCACCTACGGAACAAATAACGAATTTGGTTTTGATTACCTACGTGACAACATGGCATGGTCACTAGAGGAGTGCGTCCAACGTGGACATAACTTTGCAATTGTTGACGAAACTGACTCGATTCTCATCGATGAAGCTCGTACACCTTTAATCATCTCTGGACCTGCAGATAAGCCAACAAAGTGGTACGTAGAATTTGCAAACTTAGTTCAGAAACTCGAACGCGATGTTCACTACGAAGTAGATGAGAAGAAGCGCACCTCAGGAATTCTTGAAGCAGGTATCACAAAGGTTGAAGAACTTCTTCAGATTGGCAACCTTTATGAATCAGCGAATACACCACTAATTAGCTACCTAAATAACGCAATTCGTGCCAAAGAGCTATTTAAGCGCGATAAAGATTATGTAGTTATGAATGGCGAATTACTTATTGTTGATGAGCACACTGGCCGTATTTTGGCGGGACGTCGCTATTCAGAAGGTATGCACCAAGCGCTAGAAGCTAAAGAGCGCATCGAAATTCAAATCGAAAATCAAACTTTGGCAACAATTACTCTGCAGAACTACTTCCGTTTGTACGAGAAGATCTCAGGTATGACCGGTACGGCGATGACCGAAGCGGCAGAATTCCATCAGATATACAAACTTGGCGTAGTTCCAATTCCAACAAACCGCTCAATGCAACGTATCGATCAATCTGATTTGGTATACAAAACAGAAGCTGGCAAGTTCGAAGCTGTCGCTAAAGACATTGTCGAGCGCTACCGAAAAGGTCAGCCAGTTCTAGTCGGCACTGTCTCTGTAGAGAAGTCAGAGGAACTATCTGCGACACTAAAGAAGCACGGCGTTCCACACGAAGTTTTAAATGCGAAGCAACATCAACGCGAAGCGGCAATCATTGCTCGCGCAGGTGTTAAGGGTGCGGTAACAGTTGCTACAAATATGGCAGGTCGCGGTACCGACATCATGCTCGGCGGTAACCCAGAATTTATGGCTGATTTCGAAATTCAGAAGCGCGGAATCTCTCCAGTAGATAATCCAGTCGAATACGAAGCAGAGTGGGCAGCAGAAATTGCAAAGCAGAAGGCTGCAGTTGCCGCTGGGCATGAAGAAGTTATTGCATTGGGTGGTCTATACGTTCTAGGTACCGAACGCCACGAATCTCGTCGTATCGATAATCAGTTACGTGGTCGCTCTGGCCGTCAGGGTGATCCAGGCGAATCACGTTTCTATCTTTCACTACAAGATGGTTTGATGCGCCGCTTCAACTCAACCATGGTTGAGCGTTTCTTAACTGCAGCAGGCATTCCTGAAGATCAACCTATTGAATCCAAAATGGTTTCCAATTCAATCAAATCTGCTCAGACACAGGTAGAAGCGCAGAACTTCGAAATTCGTAAAAATGTTTTGAAATATGACGATGTCATGAACCGTCAACGTGAAGTTATTTACGGTGAGCGTCGCTCGGTACTTGAAGGAAAAGATATCTCTGAGCAAGTTAAGCGTTTCTTAGCAGAGACCATCACCGCTTACGTATCAGCAGCAACCGCTGATGGTTATGCAGAGGATTGGGATCTGGATACTTTATTTGCAGCGATTGGCGCTATCTACCCAATGTCATTCACCTTGGCAGACTTAGAAGCCGAAGTTGGTGGTCGCAGTGGACTTGATACCGAATTCTTAGCGGCTCGTATCATTGAAGACGCTCATGCAGCATATGCAAAACGTGAAGAATCTTTGACGCCACAAGTAATGCGCGAACTTGAACGTAAAGTTCTACTTTCGGTGCTTGATCGCAAATGGCGGGAACATCTATATGAAATGGATTATTTACAAGAGGGTATTGGATTACGAGCTATGGCTCAACGCGATCCACTTGTTGAATATCAACGTGAAGGTTATGACTTATTCGCTGCGATGATGGAAGGAATTCAGGAAGAAATTGCTGGATTTATCTTTAACGTAGAAGTCACCGTTGAAACTGATCATGTAAGTGGTGGTGGACTCGATGCACCAAAGCCGCAGCAACTTTCATATACCTCTGCAGATGAATCTGGTGTTGTAAAGAGTGGAGATGTCACTCGAAACTCACCATGTCCTTGTGGTTCAGGCAAGAAGTACAAGCGTTGCCACGGTGCTGCAAACTAATTTCTAAGTTACTTTAAATTAGTTCCAAATTGGTGCAGACCCACTTGTGGTCAACGCCTTCAAATCGAAGTGTCATAGACCGTAACCGATCTTTAAATCGGACAGTAACTGTACTTTCGCAGAGACCGTCTAGAGGTTCATGAATATAGATATTTCTAAATTTGCCAACCTCTTTTTGATAGCCAATAGCGGTCTGTAATTCTTGATAGACAGTGGAATCACACCATTTGATTAATTGTGAAGCAGGTCGCTTCCCAGCCCAAATCTCAAGGACGCTCTGTGCGAATTTTGATGCAAAAGCTGTGATTTCAGGAAGTTCACTTGCAGATGTTGGTTCAGGCGCAAAACCTGGAACGTAATCGTCTTTATATAGCGATGATAATTTATAAAGGTATGGCTCTTGTTTGAATGCTGTTTCCATAGAGCAAACATCTGACAAATTGATTTTGGAACCATCGTGGAGAAGGTCCATCTTTTCTAGCACTTAAGTATCGCTGTTTATGTGGAAAACGCACTTATGCACTGATTTTTTAATCTCGTCCCATGAGAAATCGAATAGATATAAAGAATGTAATAGCAATCATCGTAATTATCGCCTCCTTCTTTGTTGCAATTGGATTGGCGTTAGTTGCAAATAACCGCTCAAGTTATTGGGTGGCAACTCGAGATCTAACTCCGGGCCATATGGTCGATAGCACCGATTTCAAGGCAGTAAAAGGTGCCTTTGGAAATGAAGCGACAGGCTATGTCTCCAGTAATCAAAACCCAGTTGGTTTCTCTATCTCAAGATATGTCGCAAGTGGCGAGTATCTAAATAGAAATTCTTTGGTTGAAGGAAATGGCGATAGCAATACTAAATTACTCTCCTTTGCAGTTGGAGCAGCAGACCTACCGACTTCAGTTCGAATTGGTGATGCTGTCAATCTCTATCAAGTGATCAATGACAGCGGCGATGGAAAAAGTATTCCCAGTACTCTAGTAATTGAGAGCGTCTATATAGTTGATTTAAATCGCAAGAGTGAGAATCTGGGTGGAACATCAATTGTCACTGTTGCAATTCCTAACGAATTCGTAGAACGAGCTTTAAATGCAACGCGGATAGGTCGCATGGTGGTCGTGATTAATCATGGCTAAATTTGTAACTTTCATCGCAGACCCAGAACTTGAATCAATGGTAATTAAAGCAATTGCAGCGATAAATGGAGAGCTTACAATCCGTGGCGTATCGATAGAGCAAGTCAGAGAAGCAGAAGCCGCCAAAGATATAACTCTGGTCTGCACTAGACAGATAGATTTCGCTTACAAAAGAGTAATCGTAGATAAATCAATGAGTACTGAAGATATTTCGGATCTCCTGCAACCATCGGATGAGCCTCAAAGATTCTCTTTTGATCCAGGTCTGAGCAAGGTTATTTGTTTTGTTGGGTTATCGGGTGGGGTAGGAACTACCAGGATGGCTATCAATTATGCATTTGAAAAATCACAAGATGAGCAGGTGGTATTAGTTGATCTAGCAGATACCAATCCAGATATAGCTAGAGCTCTTGGTCTGCATCGAATTGAAGGAAGAAATGAAAAAATCACTAAGTCTCTTTATGCATCTCAAGGATTACCTAAGCAAATCCACTGTGATAAATACGTTTTTGATTTAGGTGCAGATTTAAGACACCCATTATTACAAAATGCCGATGAGATCTATCTTGTGACTCGGGCTAGTTTTAATACTATCGCTAGATTGGAAGCTTTGGAGCTCTCGCCAACAGCTGCGATATTTAATTTTGCGGAGCGAACTAGGGCACAACAACGTTGGCGTTCTCAAGTCGAAGTGCTCTTTCCAAGGCTTACATGTATAAACGTCCCGCTCGACCTAAAGTCATTTGAAACTGCGGCGGAGGATAAGAGTGCGCTTATTGAGGTAGCGGCAAATTCGCTTGCCAGAAAGTCCATCGCTACTCTTGGCTAATGCGCGTATATGTGGCTACGACTCCAGAGGTAATCAAAAAGTTACTGGTTGAAGCCACCAAGTTCGAAGATTATTTAACTCCGGAGCAATTTGAATTTGATGCTGGAGTCGACGAAGAAGAGCGCGAACACTTAATTAGCCTTTTGGCCGCGGAAGATTCGCTTGAGCTCAATCAAGGCAAAGCAGGTTATGTGATAGCGGCAGATCTGGATGATGATCAATTAAATGGCGAACCAGTAACACTAACTTTTAAGCAAGTTGCAGCACTTCTATATTCCGAAGATGGCGAAGAACTCTCATGGTATGCACCGGAGGAGATTCAGTATCAAATCAGTAGTTGGTTTTAATGAACCAAATTGATGAATTGCTTAACGATAAATGCGAACTAACATTCGAAGAGATTTCGCATTTAAAGAAGTTGGCAGCAGATTGGCAGCTAATTGCTGATTTAAGTTTTGCCGACTTGGCTATGTGGGTAAAAACTAATTCGGACAAAGAAATTGCAATCGCACAAGTTCGTGCCGCCACAGCGGCAACAGTCTTCCCTAAGGACTTTGTGGGTGATGAAGTAGATGAACTTTTTGTAGGCCCTGGGGTTGATTACTTCTCGGTTAAATTGAAAAATAGAGAAATCGCACAGATTGCACGACATAGAAATCCTGGCGCAACCAGAAGTTCGGGACGATTAGAGAGCGCTTATCAAGATATTGCACTCCAACTTCTGGATATGGTTGGTGAAGGTTCATTTCCATTTAACATCTCAATCTCTTCTTTAAATCCATCACCCCGAGTCGGAGATGGATTTATCCGATTAGATAAGAGTGGAAATATTGTTTATGCAAGTCCCAATGGCCGCTCTGCATTTAGCCGTTTAGGGTGGGAAGGCGAGCTTGAGGGTATCGGATTAGTAGATGTCGTAAATGGAATTTCTGGCGAGGCCATAAATGCGCTAATTGAAAAAGTAAATCAAAACGAAGTTACGCAAATTGAAATAGTAACTCGCGGCGGTGAAGTGGAGTTAACGCTACTTCCATTACTAAAGAGCAAGTTACGAATTGGAACGGTAGTTTTACTTCATAACGTAACTGAAATTCGACGCCGCGAACGTGAATTACTATTAAAAGACGCTACTATCAAAGAGATTCACCATCGAGTCAAAAACAACCTACAGACCGTTTCGGCGCTTCTAAGATTGCAATCTCGTAGAGTTGAAGACTTAAAGGCCCGCGGTGCACTAGATGAGGCAGTTCGACGAATCTCTTCAATTGCTCTGGTGCATGAAACCCTTTCATCAAGCGGTAAAGATGAAGTGGATTTCGATGCAGTTGTGGATTCTTTGATTAGCCATGCGGTTGATTTAGCGCCTAGAACTCCAAGCAGCATTTCAGAAGTTGCAGTAAAACGCCTTGGTTCACTTGGAGCGATTGATCCAAAGGTTGCCACACCGCTCTCTTTAATTATCACTGAGCTTGTTGCAAATGCCATCGAACATGGCATGACAACTAAGGGAAGCAAAGTAGACGTGGTGTTTAGTCGAACTGGTAGTACATGCGTTGTAAAGATTGAAGATGACGGAGTTGGTCTTCCAGCCGGATTTACTTTAAAAGATTCTGCTAATTTGGGATTGCAGATTGTGCGCACTCTTACAGAGAGTGAATTACACGGAACTTTGGAATTAACTGGAAGCGAAAAGGGAACTACGGCGCAATTGCGCTTTGAAATTCGCTAGTTAGATTATTTTAATTATCGTCGTGGCGATTTAATTCGGCCATACGTGCACGATTACGTGCAGCGCGACGCTTCATGGCACGACGTTCATCTTCTGAAAGTCCGCCCCAAACTCCAGCATCTTGACCAGATTCGAGCGCCCAAGCAAGGCAGGCATCTTTTACAGAGCAACGCATGCAGACTTTCTTAGCCTCTTCGATTTGGGTGATTGCTGGGCCGGTGTTACCAACAGGAAAGAAAAGCTCTGGATCTTCGTCACGGCATGCACTTTGATGGCGCCAATCCATGCGAGACCGTCCTTTATGGTTAGGGAAGATTAATTTGAACCAGTCACGTATTCTCCAATAGTTATCTATTCGTTACAAGGGTGTATTGAAAATATGTTGGGTGATTTACCGCATGACGCACATCTGTGAAATGGCTAAACCCCCAATAATGAGGGTGTTCAACTTTATTCAATGCGCCCTCGACAGGAATCGAACCTGTGCACCGGCCTCCGGAGGGCCGTGCTCTATCCCCTGAGCTACGAGGGCTTACATATAACGCAAGGATTTCATCTCTTATCGTATTAGATGAAAGAATTAATGGCATATGGAACTTCAACAAAAAGCCTACTTTGCAACAGGTTGTTTCTGGGGCGCAGAGCGACGATTTTGGAATATGCCTGGAGTCTTAAAAACTTCAGTCGGATATATGGGTGGCCACACCGAGAACCCAACGTATGAAGAGGTCTGCAAGAAAACTACAAATCATGCGGAAACCGTTGAAGTCATCTTTGATCCATCTGTAATTTCTTATCAGAGATTACTCGAAGAGTTTTTCATGATGCATGATCCGACCTCTTTAAATCAACAAGGTGGAGATATCGGAACACAATATAGAAGTGCGATTTTTTATACTAACGCAGAACAAGAGGCGCTCGCATTTAATGCAGCAAAAGTTTATGGAAAATTATTGGCGAAAGAGGGCATGGGTCCAATTGTCACTGAAATTACAGATGCCAAACCACATAAGTATTGGTTGGCAGAGGAGTACCACCAGCGATATCTAGAGAAGAATCCAAATGGATACGACTGTCACTCATCAACTGGTGTGCTTTATCCATCAGTCAATGAAGAAGAATTAAAGGCAAAGCTCGATCCACTTTCGTATGAAGTCTTACGTAAAGGTGCAACGGAGCGACCTTTTACTGGTGAATATACCGACACTGATAAAGTCGGCGTTTATAAGTGCAAGGCATGTAACGCTGAACTTTTCCGAAGCGAAACAAAATTTCATTCAGGTTGCGGTTGGCCATCATTTTATGCACCAACTGAAGATGATGCGGTAATACTTTTGGAAGACCGTTCGTTAGCGCCACGCGTTCGTACAGAAGTTAGATGTGCAAAATGCAACTCTCATTTAGGTCATGTTTTTGAAGGCGAAGGATTTGATACTCCAACTGATCAACGTTGGTGCATTAATTCCGTCTCATTGATTCTAGAAGATCGCTAAATATCTAAAGCGCGCCAGCAGTACCAAGCTACGATGCTTCGATGCGGGCGGAATTTCTCGCCCTTTTTCTCTAAATCAGTCGGGGTAATTTCATCTTTTAATTTATGAATCTTTTCCCAACCTCTACGTACGCCTAAATCACCGGTTGGCCAGATATCTAAACGCCCTAATTGAAACATCATAAACATATCGACTGTCCATGGCCCGATGCCCCATAACTTAGTTAAATCTCGATAAACATCCTCGTCGCTCATCTCATGTAGGTTTTTAAAATCAACCTCTTTAGAGAGAGCCGCCTGCGCTAGCCCTTGAATTGTTTTTGATTTTGCACCAGAGAGACCGGCTCCTCGCATCTGTTCTAGATCCATGGCGGCAACGCTCTTTGGCGTAACTTTTCCGCATTCGAGAACGAATCTCTGTCTAATTGTTCTGGCGGCAGCCGTAGCTAATTGCTGGGAAATTACCGAAGAGACTAAAGATTCAAAGTGGCTTCGTTCTGGATTGGTTGTGCCGATATCGCAGAGCTCGGACCTTTGAATTACATCCGCGAAGCGTTTATCGATTTCTGCAATCTCTTTTACGATTTTGCGCATCTTCGCTTCGGTGATCAAAGAACCCCCTTATGAAAATTTACATGGCCATGTAACGTTTGCACCTGAGTTGCAGAGTGTTACATGAAAACGGAGGCGAAGCAATGGCTGGCATTAAAGATGTAGCCCGCGAGGCTGGCGTTTCTACAGCTACCGTCTCTCGAGCCCTTCGCGAGATGCAACATGTTAATCCTGAGACTCGCGCCAAGATTGTGGCAGCTGCGGAGAAATTAAATTACACCTTAAATACAATTAAAAATCAGGAACCAAAGCGCGCCAATAGCGTTGGAATTATCGCGCCATATATAAGTCGTTGGTATTTCGCGAAAGTAATCCAAGGAGCTGAACAGGCTCTACAAGAAGCCGGACTTGATTTACTTGTATATAACATCAATCAAAGTGAAGATCGAAACCGCATTTTTAAAGATGAATATTTACGTGGTCGAATAGATGCTCTAATTTCAATTAGCGTTCCTTTAAATGAAGAAGAATTTCAATCGATTCTAGATCTTAATATTCCAACGGCACTTGTAGGTACTTCAGATAAACGTGTTTCGAGTGTGCGTATCGACGACGTTGCTGGAGCCAGAACAGCCACGCAACACTTAGTAAACCAGGGACATAAGCGAATTGGTTTAATGGGTGGAGTTAGTACCAATCCATATAAATTTCCTGTTCCTCGAGATCGTCGTACCGGATTCTTGCAAGTGCTTGAAGAGAGCGGAATTGAATTTGATCCGCAACATGAAGTCATCGGTGATTTTCAGGCAGCGACGGCAACGCAAGCGATGGGTGAGTTGTTAGCCCGCCGTAATCGCCCCACTGCTATTTTTTGTGAGTCAGATGAAATGGCAATTGGAGCGATTCATGCAATTAAGAAACATGGGTTAAAAGTTCCAGATGATATTTCGATAGTGGGTTTTGATAATCATGAAATGTCTGAATATTTCGATTTAACAACTATTGAGCAACCTGTTCAAATGCTTGGTGAAATGGCAGCTTGGTCCATTATGGAGAAATTAAAGAAACCAGATTCAGATATGCCAGATCTAACCTTGCCAACATCTTTAATTGTGCGAAATTCGACGCGGAAAATTACTGATAAATAAGCTTCTCTGTATTACCCTGCCAACATGAAACTCGAAGCACTGTCGCTATCCGAGATGCGAACACACCGCAGCGAAAAATGGCGCGGATTCCCATCTGATGTCCTACCTCTATTCGTAGCTGAGATGGATTTTCCAATTGCAAAACCAATCCAAGATATTCTGCTAAATATGGTTTCGCATTCAGATATGGGCTACCTAAGTTCAATTCCTGAACTAGGTGAAGCATTTGCAGGGTTCGCCAAGCGCCGTTGGAACTGGGATGTGAATCCCAAATATGTCCGACTTTGCACGGATGTAGGTGTTGGAATGGTTGAAGTGTTACGTGTGACAACACAACCAGGCGATAAAGTATTAGTTAATTCACCGATCTATCAGAATTTCTATAATTGGATTAAAGAGACCAAGGTAGAGCTTGTTGATGCACCGTTTATCCAAGATGGTTTAAATTGGTCGGTAGATTTTGAAGCGATTGAAAAGCAGTATGCAAGCGGAATCAAAGTGCATGCCATCTGCCATCCGCATAATCCACTTGGAAGAATTTATACTCGTGAAGAGTTAACCAAGATTGCAGAACTTGCCAAGAAGTACGGCGTAATTGTAATTAGCGATGAAATCCACGCGCCGCTATCTTTCCCAGGCAAAGATTTCGTTCCGTTTCTTTCTGTTAGCCCCGCTGCAGCCGAAGTCGGAATCTGCGTGACTAGCGCTAGCAAGGCATTTAATATTGCAGGACTCAAATCTGCGTTAATTGTTTCGCAAAGTGAAGAGAAGCACGAACTTCTTTCGCAGATGCCACCTTCTGTACATTTTCGTTCTTCAATACTTGGCGCATTCGCTGCGGTCGAAGCATTTAATCATGGAGATGAGTGGCTTGATGCAGCCCTCTCAACAATCGAATCAAATGCGCATTATTTAAAGACCATTCTTTCTGCCCAGATTCCTGCCGCTAAATATGAGATACCTGAATGTTCATATCTAGCTTGGGTAGATGTAAGTGCTCTTGGTTTAGGCGAAGATCCTGCTGCAGTTTTCCTCGAGAAAGGTCGTGTGGCATTTAATGCCGGAAAGATTTACGGACCAAACTCTGCCCAATTTATCCGCATTAATCTTGCAACAAGTGAATCTGTTTTAGCTGAAGCGGTAAATAGGATGGTTAAATCGCTATGAAAAGCTACGACGTAGTCATTGCTGGTGCTGGCCACAATGGCTTAGTCGCGGCAAATTACCTGGCTAAAGCGGGTAAAAAAGTTTTGATTCTCGAAGCTCAAGAGGTCGTTGGTGGTGCCACACAGAGCGTTAAAGCATTCGAAGATTTTGATGCTCGACTTTCAAGATACTCCTATTTAATCTCACTTCTTCCGGACAAAATAGTTTCTGATTTAGGTTTAAGTTTTAAAAATCTTTCACGAAACATTTCATCATTCACACCATACGAAGGCGGCGGGCTCTTAGTTTCAAGGCAATGGGATGCAAGAACTGCAGATTCCTTCCGCCAATTAACCGGAGATGATAAAGAGGCAAGCGCTTGGCAAGAGTTTTATGGTGAAATAGAGAAGTTTGCAAAGCGAATTGCGCCGACTCTGCTTGAGCCACTTAAGAGCAGCGCCGAGTTAAATACTCATATCTCGATGCCCCAGGTCTGGGATCAACTTATTGAAAATCCAATTGGCCATGTGATCACTGAGAAGTTTAAGAACGACTTAGTTCGAGGCGTAGTCTTAACCGATGGATTAATCGGAACGCTCTCGTCAGCATATGGAATGCAAGCAAATAATTGCTTTTTGTATCACCTGATAGGAAATGGCACCGGGGAGTGGAAAGTTCCTCAAGGCGGAATGGGCGAATTTGTCGCTGAATTACATCGCGTAGCCATCTCCAATGGAGTCGAAATTGAATGTTCTGCAAAAGTTGTTGATATCGATGCAGATACAACTGGTGTTCAGGTTACCGATATTTCAGGGCGTAAATTCCAAGCAAAGTATTTTTTAAGTAATGCAGCACCTGATTTTGTAACTGAGAAAATTGATACACGAAGCAGCCTTGAAGGTTCGCAAATTAAGATCAATATGTTGCTAAAACGCTTGCCACAATTAAAGTCGGGCGTCGATCCGAAACTTGCATTTGCTGGCACTTTACATATCAACGAGAGTTTTAATGAGTTAGAGCGTGCATATGATCAAGCGGTGATGGGTAATATTCCTGACGTAATTCCATCAGAAATGTATTGCCACACACTCACAGATCCTTCAATTCTAAGTCCTGAACTTCAGGCAGAGGGATACCAAACCCTTACTCTCTTTGGTTTACATACTCCCGCAACTGCTTATGAAGAAGGAAATAAAGCGACCACTAAGTTGGTTTTAGAAAAGGCGATTGCAGGCTTAAATAAATATTTAGCTGAACCACTTGAAGATGTCCTTGCACATGGAAAAGATGGAAAGCCATGTATTGAAGCAAAATCACCGCTAGATCTCGAAGCAGATTTATTCCTGCCTCGTGGCAATATTTTCCACAAAGATTTGACTCTTCCATTCGCTGAAAGCGATGAAGAAGTTGGTAAATGGGGAGTGGAAAGTAACCTTCCAAATGTCTTTATCTGCGGTTCTAGCGCTAAACGTGGAGGAGCTGTTAGCGGAATTCCAGGACATAATGCTGCGATGGCGGTCTTGCAAAACTAAGTTATTCTTTTCCGCATGAGAAAAGAAACTATTGCAATCTCTGCTGGTCGACCTGAACATAAGCCAGATGCATCTTTAAATCCTGATGTGCAATTTACATCTACCTATCGTGCAGGCGGTGTACTTGGTTACGGTAGGTATGGAAATCAAACCTGGCTAGCTGTCGAAGAAGCGATTGGGCAATTAGAAGGTGGAAAGACTCTAATTTTCTCATCAGGCATGGCTGCGATTAATGCAGTCTTTAACATACTTCCAATTGGCGCAGTAGTTACCGCTTCCAATCAAGGTTACAGCGGGACCATGACTGTATTGAAAATGTTAAATGAAAGCGGAAGATTAGAAGTTAGATTTGTCGATGTTGCAAATACTAAAGAGGTTTTGGATGCGATTCCTGGTACGCAATTGCTTTGGTTGGAGTCACCAACCAACCCGTGTTTAGATGTTGCAGAGCTGCCAACCTTGATTAAAGCGGCTAAAGATGCAGGTATCGGAGTTGCAGTTGATAACACTTTTGCAACCCCAATGAATCAAAACCCATTAGAAATGGGTGCAGATATTGTCATGAACTCAGTTACAAAATTCCTAGCTGGGCATAGCGATGTGCTCATGGGGTCTTTATCAATTAATGATGAAGCGCTCTTTACCAGAGTAGAAACTCAGCGGAAATTAGGAGGAGCGATTGCAGGCCCGATGGAAGCCTGGCTTGCCCTTCGCGGTATTCGCACCTTTGCAATTCGAGTCCAAAGAGGATCTGAGTCAGCTCTAGAACTAGCAAAACGACTATCTGAACATCCAAAAGTTTCACGTGTGCGTTATCCAGGTCTGCCTACCGATCCCCAACATGAAAAGGCAAAGAGTTTTATGCGCGGTTTCGGAGCCGTCTTCTCATTTGAAGTTAAAGGAACTGGAGAAGAGGCTGAGCGCGTTTGCGATGCGGCAAAGCTGATAACCAATGCAACTAGCTTGGGAGGAGTGGAGACTCTCTGGGAGAGACGTCGACGTTGGCCGATTGAGAGCGAAGTAGTGCCAGAGTCTTTAATACGTGTCAGCGTTGGTCTAGAAAATGTCGAAGACCTCTGGGATGATATTAAGCAAGCGCTGGAAGTTATTTAGATATAATTTAGGCATGAAGGTATTCCGACGTATTGCTGCGCTAGCGACTTTTGCTGTGCTCTCATTTAAGGCAGTCGGTTCTTTTCTCTCATGGGTTGAAAAACAAGAAGATTCACCAGCATCTGTTTGGGCAGATGATGATGAATTTGAAGACGCTTAAGTCTAGACTTTAGTTAAACCACCCTAGAGAAGGGTTTTACAAATGCAAATTGTTTTCCATACACGTCAAGCTCATTTAGCTGAAGACTTTAAAGATATCGCAACTGAAAAATTACAAGCGCTAGGTCGATTCAATGTAATGATGGATCGAGTAGAAGTGGAAATTATTCACGAGCAAAATCCCAAACAAGGAAAGCAATCACACAAAGTTGTCCTAACTGCAAAAGGTGCAGGACCGCTTGTACGCGCAGAAGCATCAGAATTTAACGATGTTGCTGCCTTTGATAATGCTGTTAAGAGTTTCGAATTACAACTTCGAAAGATTCACGAAAAGAGCAAAGATCATTCTCGTGAATCAATCAAACATTTAGGACAGTAGCCATACCGCCGCTTTCGGCGGCAGTGAATTTGTTACTGGATGGCTGGAGAGTAGAACTTTGCCAGCGATTGGATGCTCTGCGTTTGAAATGTTGATTACAACTTCTATAGCTCCGCGCTTATATGAGAGCACCCCATCTTTACTAGTCCAAGAAATCTCACCGCTTCCAACAAGGTGCTCTTTACGTAGTTTTAACGCCCTGCGATAAAGATTTAGAGAAGAGTTTGGATCCTTATCTTCATGTTCAACAGTAAATTCGCGCCAAGCATCTTGTAGCGGTAGCCAAGGTTTGCCTGAAGTAAATCCAAAGGGCGCCTTATCGCCGCTCCAAGGCATAGGCACACGTGCGCCATCGCGACCTTTCTGTTTTCCACTTGTGCGGAAATAAATTGGATCTTGGCGATCTGAATCTGCCATCTCGCCTGTTGGAAGACCAAGTTCTTGACCGTTATAAACATAAGCAGATCCAGGTAAACCTAAAATAAATAACGCCATAGCGCGTGCAGCATCCGCACCAATTCTTGAAGCAACTCGCTCGGAATCATGATTTGATAAACACCAAGTTGGCCATGCGCTCTGTTCCTTAACCAACTGCAACATATCCGAGATAGCTGAATACAGATATGCAGAGTCAAATGGTGCGTTCATAACATCAAAATTAAAGAATTGATGAAGCTCATCTGGACGCACATATAGAGTTGCACGTTTTGGCGGATGTACCCAGATCTCTGCTACGGCCATGATGTCTCGATCTCCGTAGGAATCGAAAATTTTGCGCCAATCTCTATAAATTTCATGCACGCCATCGCGATCAAAGAATGGAATATTTGCTAAATATGCACTCCTTTTATCTGCATCCATCAATACATCAAGTCGGAGCGCATCACTTAGACCTTGCGGATCGTGATGATCTACGTGAATTGCCTCTTTTGCTAAGCCGTGAGCTACATCAATTCGGAATCCATCAGCGCCTAAATCAATCCAGAATCGAATTGTTTTCTCAAAATCTGCTTTGACCTCTGGGTTTTCCCAATTTAAATCTGGTTGAGATGAATCAAAGAGATGCAAATACCATTGACCATCTTCTACCTGCGTCCACGATGGCCCACCAAACAGAGAAATCCAATTATTTGGCGGGGTATTTGCATCTTTTCCGTCATAGAAATGGAATCTTTTTCGAGCGGCCGAACCAGCAGGAGAGCGCAGTGCCTCCTTGAACCATTGATGTTCGTTTGAAAAATGGTTTGGAACTATATCTACAACTACTCGAAGTCCAAGCGAATGCGCTTTATCGAAGAGCTCTTTCACATCTGCTAAATTTCCAAAGCGCGGGTCAACATCGCGTGGGTTTGCTACGTCATAACCGCCATCTTTATTGGGGGTTGTATAGAAGGGGCTAAGCCAGATTGCATCTACACCTAAATCACGTACATATTCCAGGCGGGAAGTGATTCCTTTTAGATCGCCCTCTCCATCACCATTGCTATCTTGAAATGAACGTGGGTAAATCTGATAGATAACTGCTTCGTTCCACCACTTAGACATGGCTAAACTTTAGTCTATGAGTAGCCAAGATAGATTAGAGCGATTTGCAGCGCACGGTAAAGAATTTCAAGATGTCCTATCAACAATCCCTGAAGCCCATCGGTACACCACGGTCGAAGGTGGTTGGTCGGCTGCATACGTGGTTCATCACATGGCAGATGGCGAACTTCATTTCGCATCACGTTACTTACATGCAATCGGCGACGAATCACCGAACATCCAGCCTTTCGATGAAGAGGCTTATCCAGAGCGAGTTAACTATGCGAAGCGAAAAGTTAAGACTTCGCTTGCAGCGTTGGTCGGAATTCGCGCATTAGTTTCAGAGATTCTTGCAAATGCCACGGATGCTGATTGGGATCAAGTTTCTAATCATCCAGAGCTTGGCCCGGTTACTTTAAGTGAACTATTTGAGAAAGCGGATAACCATATAGTCGCGCACACAAATCAATTGCGCGAAATTTCTGCGCACTTTGCCTAATTAATCTTCTTGTGAATCTCTTTAAGTAATTGATGTACTTCGGCAGAGATTTGTTTCAACTCTGCAACTTCAAGTTTGGCCAACTCGAATTCTGCTAAAGATGCGGCATGTGTTTCTGAGATCTGTTGATCCACCTTTTCTGAGCTAATTTGCTGCCCCACCATGATTATCGAAAGTAGCACTAATTGAAGAAAAGTCTGAGCTATCCAAGAAACAATAACTATCACGTCATGCGATGCAATTGCCTTTGGTAGTGAAATTAGTGCGATTGCAGCGAAGATATATGCGCATGCCATTGTTCCAACGCCAGAAGTGACAAGTAAAGCTAACTTTCGATTAAATTTAGCGAGCATGGTTGAAGCGTATTAGACTGCGCCCCATGTCTAAAGTACTCGGCTCACTTCCAGTTGGAGAACGTGTTGGTATCGCATTCTCCGGAGGTCTTGATACCTCTGTAGCGGTTGCGTGGATGCGCAATAACGGTGCAATTCCTTTCACGTATACCGCTGACCTTGGCCAGTACGACGAACCAGATATTGCTTCCGTTCCTGGTCGCGCAAAGCAATATGGCGCTGAAGGTTCACGATTAGTCGACTGTAAAACTGCGATGATTGAAGAAGGTTTAGCAGCTATAGCTTGCGGTGCATTCCATATTCGTGCCGGAGGTAAGCAATACTTCAACACGACTCCAATTGGTCGCGCTGTAACCGGAACACTTTTAGTTCGCGCAATGCTTGAAGATCAAGTTTCAATCTGGGGCGATGGTTCAACTTATAAGGGCAACGATATTGAACGTTTCTATCGTTATGGACTGCTTGCTAACCCTGCACTTCGTATTTATAAGCCTTGGCTAGATCAGCAATTCGTGACTGAGCTTGGCGGACGTACTGAGATGTCGGAATACCTTGTGAAGCACAACCTGCCATATCGCGATAGCGTCGAGAAGGCCTATTCAACAGATGCAAATATTCTTGGCGCAACTCATGAGGCAAAATCACTTGAGTTCTTAAATTCAAGTCTTGAAATTGTTAACCCAATTATGGGTGTTAAGTTCTGGGATCCAGCGGTAAAGATTGATTCTGAAGATGTAACTGTTGAATACGTTCAGGGTCGCCCAGTAGCGATCAACGGTAAGCGCTTTGATGATGTTGTAGAGCTGATGAACACCGCAAATGAAATTGGTGGTCGTCACGGATTAGGCATGTCAGATCTAATTGAAAATAGGATCATCGAAGCCAAGAGCCGAGGTATTTATGAGGCTCCTGGAATGGCGCTTCTATTTATTGCATACGAGCGTTTAATTACTGCAATTCATAATGAAGACACCATTGCTAACTACCATGCAGAAGGTCGTCGTTTAGGTCGACTTCTATACGAAGGTCGTTGGTTTGATCCGCAATCGCTAATGCTTCGTGAATCTCTGACACGCTGGGTGGCATCAGCAGTTACTGGAACGGTTACTTTGCGCCTACGTCGTGGAGATGATTATTCAATCATTAACACTGAAGGTCCAGCATTTAGCTACCACCCAGAGAAGCTATCTATGGAGCGCACTGAAGATGCTGCATTCGGTCCGGTAGATCGAATTGGCCAATTAACTATGCGTAACCTTGATATCGCAGATACGCGCGCAAAGTTGGAACTTTATGCATCTCAAGGACAACTTGGAGATGGCCAATTTAAATTAGTTGGAGAACTTGAAAATAAAAAGAAGAAATAATTAGTAGCAATAAAAAGAGCCCCGAGGAAATTATCCCCGGGGCTCTTTTTATTTAATGATTATGGCTTTGTGATTCGACCTTCTAGCTTAGGTAATTGGGTTACCTTGCCAGAAGCTAAATCAGCCTTAAGACCAGCAACCAAGATATCTACTAATAGGCCACCGATCTTTGCAGTAGTTGGATGGAATACATCAACATATCCATCGCCACCTGAGACCATGAAGTCAACTGTAGAGACAGTAAATTCAACTGAACCATCGTTAGGAATATCTTTTCCATCGGCAGTCTTAATTGAAGTTACACGGCTAAACGCTGCCTTAGTTGGATCAAATGCAAATTTGAATCCAGAAATCTGAGGGAAGCGACCAGCTGAAGGATATTGAGAGACGCCGTTTTCGATTGCCTTCCAGATATCTGAACCTGTCATCTTTGTAGTTGCCACGTAGTTACCAAATGGGAATACGGTTAAGGCATCGCCAAGAGTTACATCGTAAGGACCTGTAACACCGGTTGCTGGACGGACAAGTGTCTTATCAGCAGGCGTATAGGTCTTTGCAGGGAAGGTGTCGCGAATACCGCCACCGTTGATGATTGCTAACTGAGTCTTTGTTGATGCGCGTACAAGATCTGCCATGTAGTTACCCATTTCAGTCTCGCCTGAGCGCTCAACTGCAGGCGTTCCACCGCGAGGGAAGATTCCTGAAACTTGGCCAATCTTCACATCAAGCTTTGCAGTGACCTGATCCTTATACTTCTTAACCAACGCAGCTGCAGTTACATCTGGAGTTAATTTAGAAATTGATGCTGCAGTAACTACATTTACATGTGCGCCTAGAACCTTAGAAGAATTCATACATACAGATACCTGGTTATATGAAACGCCTGAGTTTGGAACTTGAGCCACAACTTGCGCTGGAGACCAACGGTTATTCGCTGAAATTGTGCTGTATTGCAAGTGGCTATGGCCACCGAAAACAACTGCAGCGCCCTTAATTCCGGCCGCTGAGGTATTTAGAGTTCCTGAAGCTACGCCGCCCTTGTTCTCAGCCCAACCTTGGTGGTTAAGCACAACAACTAGATCTGCGCCAGCAGCTTTCGCCTTAGCAATTGCCTTATTGATGTAAGCGGTATCAGGAGAGATTGTGATTCCGGATAGATTGCTTGGAAGTACAACATCCACTGTTTCAGGAGTATTCATACCTACTACACCAAGTTTTACGCCACCACGTTCAATAATTACATAATCAGTAACTTTATTTGCACCGGTGTTCAGTGGTGTAAGTGATGAATAGTTAGAAACTACCCACTTATTTGTTGAAAGATTAATCATCTTGACGATATGAGCCATATCGCGATCGTGTTCGTGGTTACCGAAAGTAGAAACATCGAACTTCATTAGGTTCATAGCTTCAACTGTTGGAATCTCTTCGAACTCAGATGAAATTGCAGGTGATGCACCGAAGTTATCGCCAGCAGATAATGTAAATGTTGCAGGAACAACCTTGCGGTCATTTGCAAAAGCAGTTGTCAAAATTGCTGCGCCAGCATTTGTTGAAGTTCCTTCAATTGCGCCGTGGAAATCGCTTAACTGATCTAATTGAATAACGCGAAGATCGCTGCGCTTATTTACGATTGAAAGTGCAGCAGCTCCAATGGTCTTTGCAGTACCAGGTGCGCTGATGCCATATGCATTAACTGCAACAACTGTTGGGGTAACTGATGTTTGGCCAGCTACTACCGGAAGGATTGTCTGCATATGTGCCTTAGTTGGCGATACGTAAATAGGACATGAACCTTGCCCACCAGATACAACGTAAGTTGTGACCTCTGGTTGAACATTAGATGGCGCAACCCATTTGACCATGATGCCCGCTGATGAAACTGATGCGGTGACATTCTTAGGTGCTGCTGGGATGCTGTATTGCTCTGCAGAGTTGGCTGCCGGTGTTATTGCAAGCGTTGCTGCAAATAGAGCGAAGACACCGATAAATGAGATTTTCTTTTTCATATTCAAAACGTCTCAGTTTCCTTTTAATCGAGTGTTAATAGGGGGAAAAGTTAAATTGAACATTACTAGAGAGGCTTTGATTAATAAGCATGTGCGCGTGGGGTGGCGCTCCACCGTAAGGTGATATCTCTAAAGCAAAGGTCGAGCGTTATGCGTGAATCCACCAAGCGGCATACGGAGGAACTGCCACCTGACCGGCAAAGTGCATCTGACGACCCGAGATTGCCTCTGTTCGATCACCAAATGCAACGCCATAAGAATCTAAATACTGGGTCTTCTCAGTCAAGTTATAAATTTCAGTCAAAAGACCAGCAGCATGATTGCGTCTAATTAAAAGTATTGCGCCATCATTCCGTGCTTCAGTTTCTGCGGTAACGCTCGCGTGAATCGAATTTAAACTCTTGCGCGCTTCAATTAATTTTCTTATGCCTTCATAAACTCGACCTGCAACGCCTTCTCCATTTGCTGCGCTCTTTGCCAATTCCCAATCCATCTTAGGTCGATGAATCCAACGATTGTCATCAGCTTTTGCTGGATCATTTTTGTAGCTTTTATCGTTAAGCATGCCAAGTTCATCGCCCATGTATAAAAGTGGGATGCCACCGAACCCAAAGACAATGGCATATGCGCATATCAATCGATTAATTGCCACATTTAAATCTGCGGCATCTTTATTCTCAATTGCGCGTTCGATTCCGATCAAGCTTGCCGCGCTACCAGAAGTTCTTCGATCTCCTGTTAGCGGATTTGATTGGAAATGCACTCCTCGAGCGAATGAACCAGGAAATTCATTTCCATAAAAATCGGCACAGAAATTTCGATGGCCACCACCATTGATTCCAGCTGCTGCAGCATCAGAATCATCAATTGCCCAACCAATATCATCATGGCAACGTAGATAGGTAGCCCACGCACTTGTAGTAGGTACTGGAGCAAAGCGATTTAGTGCAGTATCTAAAAGTCGGCCATCACGAGAGGCGAGAGCAGACCAGATCTGCACCATTAATGAATTGTGATAAGCAAGGTCGGAAACTTTTCCAGCATGCTCACCTTGGCCAAGGTAATGCACCACATCTTGCGGGCCAACAATTGCTTCAGCCTTATAAATAAGTGAGGGGGTGACGATTTTAGAGATTGCTCTCAGCGCCTGAGTTATTGAATGCACTTCAGGTTGGTTTTGGCAATTGGTCCCAAGGCGTTTCCAGATGAATGCAATTGCATCCAATCGAACACAATCTGTTCCTTGGTTTGCCAAGTATCCAATGATGTCCACATATTCGAGGAAGAGATTTGGATTAGACCAATTTACATCCCACTGGAACTCATTAAATGTTGTCCAAACATATTTGCCCATATCTTCGTTATACGTGAAGTTTCCTGGCGCAAATGTTGGAAAGATTTCAGGAAGTGACTTTTCATATTGATCTGGTACTTCACGATCTGCATATGCATAAAAATAATCTTGATATTTTCTCTCGCCAGCTCGTGCTTTTAGCGCCCATTCGTGTTCTTTAGCAACGTGATTTAGAACTAAATCTAAAGTTAGAGAAATTCCGGCATCATGTAAGTCAGATGCAAGTTCAGCCAAATCTTTCATTGTGCCTAAATCAGGTCGGATAGATTTGTAATCCATAACCGCATATCCGCCATCGCTATTACCTGGACGTGGGCTTAAAAGCGGCATTAAATGCAAATAAGTAACTCCCAGACCCTTTAAATAATCAATTTTGGTTCGGATACCTTGTAGATTGCCCGCGAATAAATCTGTGTAACAGACATATCCAATTGCATTTGGATCCTGAAACCAATCAGGCTGCAGAATTCTTTGATTGTCACGATGGCGAAGCAAAGCGCTTCGACCTTTATGGATTCGGACAATTACATCAACAATCTGAGGCAGAACCGTGTGTGCGTCATAAACAACTTCAACACCGTTCCATAAATCTTGCGCATAGCGATCAAAGCGATCAAGAAGACCGTTTAAGTCGTGGTCTTTCGATAGCGCCTTTTCAAGACGTAGGCGGCTTGCCGCAATAGCCTGAGAACTCATGACCGCGAGTTTAGGCATTGGTTTTTGTAAAAGTAACGAAAATATATATCACTTTGATAACAGGGTATGCAAAATCAAATCAAAAGCGAGACCTTCGGGGTCAATTACCGTGAAATGGTTAGCACCAGTGATTTCCATGAGCGATGCACCCTTTGCCTTTGCGAAATCCCTCGAATGTGCAAGCGGCACGCGGTCATCCGCGTCTCCATGAATTAAATAAAGATGTTGATCAAAATCTTTCTGCATTGGGTCAAATTTCGCAAAATCTTGGCCATTGAAGAATTGAGCAACAGCGTTTTCGCCTAATCCTTCTGCTTTAGTTCGAGCCAAATCTGTCACTGGAGCAAGGAGAATTAATTTGTGCGCTGTGCTTTTTGATACAAGTGCAATCTGTCCACCAACGCTAAAACCAATTAGCGCAATGGATTCTTGTAAATGATCGAGAGCGCTATTTACATCTTCAAATAACGCGGTTGGATTTCCCGGTTCGCGGCGATATTCGATATTTGCAACTTTAAATCCATTTGCCGCTAACTTTGCTGCTAACGCGCGCATATGTTCTCGAGTGTGCGCAGGTTTCCAGTAGCCACCGTGAATTAGCGTAACTAGCGGGCCAATGCTGTTATAGAACTCAATTACTTGGTCAGGATGTTCGCCATAGGTAATTACTTGATCGGGTTCTGGCCCGACCACCCATGGCGAAGTCATTAACCTATTAGTTCTTGCTTGTGGCTACGGCTGACATCATGGATGCAAGAAATATTTCTTTCAGTTGCATGACAGCTATCGCAAAGTAAGAAAAGTTCATGACATTGTGGATTTGCGCAGTTATAGAAATTCTTAGTTGCAGTTTTGCATACATCGCATTCGCCAATAACTTTTGTTTCATCACTAAAGTCAATTGTCATGCGATCATCAAATGTGTAGAGCGAACCTTCCCAATGAGAGGAATCTGCATACTTATTTCCGTAGCGAACAATGCCGCCTTCGATTTGATAAACCTCTTTGAAGCCGCGATTGACCATTACCGCTGAAAGAATTTCGCATCGGATTCCGCCCGTGCAATATGTAACAACTGGCTTATCTTTTAAGTCGTCGTATTTGCCGCTTTCGATTTCCTTGATGAAATCACGTGAAGTGACTACATCCGGAACAACAGCACCTTTAAATTTACCGATCTTTGCTTCGTACGCATTGCGTCCGTCAAAGAAGACCACATCGTCGCCGCGTTCAGCTACAAGTTTGTCGACTTCAAACGGCTTTAGGTGCTTTCCGCCGTTTACGACGCCATTGATATCTACTTGAATTTCATCTGGTGCACCAAAAGCAACTAATTCATCGCGAACACGCACACGTAGGCGAGGGAAGTCATTTCCTGTTCCATCAGACCACTTAAAATCGATTTTTCTAAATCCTGGATACTCTTTTGTTTGGCGCACATATTTCTTTAGCGCTTCCATTTCGCCACCAAGCGTTCCGTTGATTCCGTGCTTTGAAATCAGAATTCGACCCTTAATGTTTAGAGTCTCGCAAAGATTGCGTTGCCAGAGGCGGACAGCTTCGGGATCAGCAATCGGCGCAAAGCCGTAATAGAGAATGACCTTCTGAAGTTCCATGCCGGAATTCTACTGAGGGCAAGCCCTTTTATAAAATGTGCTTAAGTGAGCTTCGAATTTAACAAGGTTTATAACTTCACTTTATAGATTAAAGAACATCCAGGTGGTGAAGATGTCATCATAAACTAATCTCTTAAGATAGAAGTTCCTTCGCCTTTTGATATTCCTCCGGACTCATTTCACCTTGGGCTAAGCGTCGATCGATAATTTCAAGTGGGGTTTCTTTCTGTGGAACAGAAAAACTAGAAGAATTAGGAGCAACCTTTTCATGCGATTTGGTTAGTTTAACAACTGACCAAATAATCACTCCAATAAAAACAAGGAAAATTATCCCCATAAAGACTCCATGGTATCCGTAATTCCAATCATTCATATGCCCGTAATAGCCATTATCCCAACCCATTTTCTTGCCTCCTAAAGTTGTTAAGCCATTTATACGCTTTGAAACTTAAAATATCCATAGGAAGGAGAAAGTTATAGCCTAGAGATGTGACTTCCTAGACATAGAAGAGAATTCAAAAGTTAATTACCACCTAGTATTATTTTTTATATGAGGATTCGAAAGTTATAAGCATCTTTAATTTCCGTAATGTTAGTTTTCGGAGTGGCACAGGCTCAAGCGGATGAAGCAGCTGATAGGGCTGCAAAAGTTGAGATACTCAAGGCTAAGTATGTAACAGTGCTAGATTCGCAGCACGCTGAATTACTCGCGCTAAAGATAAAGGCAAAGGCTGACCCGAATATTTTGAAACAGGTTAATACTGTTCTCCACGAATTTGATACTAACTACGCGGCGATTGTTGAAGGATTAAATAACCCAAATCAGGCGCTACAACCAATTACCAATATTTGGCGAAGAGTTTGATTCCCGCTTTATAGGTTGTCAAAACTGAAATTTCGGCGACTTCACGTGTATCAATAGTAAGTGGATTGCGATTTAAAATAACAAAGTCTGCTGCCATTCCAATGTCTATCTTTCCAGTTCGCTTCTCTTCGAATAATTGATAAGCCACACCTTCGGTATAGAAACTTAGACTTTGCTCAACCGTAACTGATTCTTCAATACTCCAAGGATTACTTTCTTTTAGTGGATCCATACGATGAGTCGGTACAGCAAGTGCTAGTAATGGTAGATAGGAAGTTACGGGCCAATCACTTCCGTAACTAATCTGCGCGCCAGAATTCACCATAGAAGCTAATTGATACTGGCGATTGTTGCGAGCCTCTCCTAGACGAGGGGCAATAAGTTCTTTATTCATTGGATCTAGATACATCCAAAGCGGCTGGAAATTTGCGATTACACCAAGATTTGCAAAGCGTGGCATATCAATCGGATCAATTAATTGAGCATGAACTATTACTGGTCGACGATCCCATTTCGGATTAGTTTCAATTACATATTGGATTACATCCAAAGCCTGTCGAACCGCCGCATCGCCTATACCGTGAATATGTAATTGGTAACCATGAGAATCAAAGAGCAGCGCAGCTTCGCGCATCTCATCATCGTTCCAAATTAGCAATCCAGAGGACGACGGATCATCCAAATACGGTTGCAATAAAGCAGCAGTTCCGGCAGATAGCGCACCATCGCAAATGATTTTAATCGACTTAGCGTGCAGTTTTGAATCTAGCCCAAGAGCGTCAATCTCCTTGCGAAGAGCTGCAAAATATTCAATATTTTCTCGCCATTTTTCAGGCTGTGCTAAAAAGCATAAATTCATATCAATAGTTAGCTGACTAGATTTTGCAGCGGCAATGTAAGCCTCTGCCATTCCTGGTTCGACCCAGGCATCAACTGCGGCAGTTACACCGCTTTGTAAGTATTGATCGCAAGCCCATTTAATTGCTCGGACGTCTTGATCAAGTGTCCGAACCGGTGCATTTCTTAAAACTAAATTAATCGCAGATGGTTCACGAAACGTTCCGCGAGGTGATCCATCATTGTTACGGGCTATTGATCCGCCATCAGGATCTTCAGTGGCGCCAGTAATTCCTGATAATTCCAGCGCTTTGCTGTTAACCCAAATCGTATGGTGATCTGCCGCATGTAAAACAACTGGTCGGTCGCTTACAACTTCATCTAACCATTCAGTAAGAAAATCTCCGCGGTCGATGATTGCCGCTTCATATGCACCGCCGATAATCCAAGGTACATCAGGATTGGAATCTGCAAACCGTTTTACTTCAGCCAGAATTTCTTGAACGCTTTGCAAACCATTAACTAATGGACCTTGTGATTCGCGACCTGCGAATAGTGGGTGCGCATGGCCATCCATAAATGCAGGGGATAAGAAGCATCCCTTTAAATCAATAAGTTGATCACCAGATTGTGGGGCACCATCTATTTCAACAATTACACCACCATCTACACGAATTGATTTTGCATAAGAACCAGGGCGGCGCCAGATTGTGCCACCTGAAAAGTACAAAGCCACGAAACACCCCCTTAAAAAGCAAACGACCCCGCTAATGCGAGGCCGCTTTGGTGGGTTGTGTAGGACTCGAACCTACGACCCAGTGATTAAGAGTCACTTGCTCTACCAACTGAGCTAACAACCCAAAGACTGAACGGGTCAGACCCTATCAATTCTCGCGATAAGCGCAAAATCTAGGTAAATCAACCTTTAATAGGTGTCGTACATTTAATATCTCAGCATGAGAAAGCAGAGTATTTGGGCTATCGCTTTGATCTGCATTTTAAATATCTCAACAGCAGAAGCCGCGAATTCTGCTGTCGAAACACTTTTGGATTCATTGGCAGTAAAAGGTCGAGCGCCAAAGACTGGATATACCCGAGCTCAATTTGGACAGACCTGGGCTGATGTAAATCGCAATGGTTGCGATACTCGAAATGACATTCTTAAACGTGATTTAACAAGTGTGGTTTTCAGAGCCGGAACCAGAGATTGCGTGGTTGAGAGTGGAACATTAGTCGATCCATATTCAGGCATAACTATTAATTTTGTAAAAGGTAACAAGAGCAGCATGGAAGTTCAGATTGACCATGTAGTTGCACTTAGTAATGCCTGGCAGACCGGCGCCTTTAAATTGACCTTGGCAAAACGGACCGAATTTGCAAATGACCCCGAGAACTTACTTGCAGTTCAGGGACGTTTAAATTCGCAAAAAGGTGATGGAGACGCAGCAACATGGTTACCGCCTTTAAAAAGCTTTCGCTGCACATATGTATCAAAACAGATTACTGTTAAAGCCAAGTATGGGCTTTGGGTGACATCGCCAGAAAAGGCCGCTATGAAAGCAATATTAAGTAAGTGCTAATTAATTCTTGTAGCGATCGAATGAGCTTTGGATTTCGCGCTCTGCTTCAGTGCGACCAACCCAGGTAGCACCTTCAACTGATTTGCCTGGTTCAAGATCTTTGTAAACTTCAAAGAAGTGTTGGATTTCTAAGCGATCATATTCAGAGATATGGTGAATATCGCGAAGATGTTCTTTGCGAACATCGCCTGCAGGTACGCAGAGCAATTTGTCGTCTCCGCCAGCTTCGTCAGTCATTCGGAACATTCCAATTGCGCGACACTTAACAACGCATCCAGGAAAAGTTGGTTCATCCAACATAACTAGCGCGTCAATTGGGTCGCCATCGAGGCCGAGAGTATCTTCAACATATCCGTAATCCCATGGATAACGTGTTGAAGTAAAGAGCATGCGATCTAAACGTATTTTGCCTGTCTTTTTATCGACTTCGTATTTATTACGTGAGCCTGCAGGGATTTCGATTAAGACGTCGAAAGTTAATTCGTTCATTGCAAACTCCATTGTTTGTCAGGTGTTCCTATAGGAACTTGGGGTGAATGACGGGGCTCGAACCCGCGACATTCCGGACCACAACCGGATGCTCTACCAGCTGAGCTACATCCACCATGTCGTATTTCGGACTGGCGAAGTTTATCAGCCCTCCGAAGGAGTTGTGTCCCCGTTATTTGAGCCGTTAAAAGCGGCAGCAATCTGCTTGATATCAGCGCTCTGGGGACCAGGTTGATCTACAAAAACAGTCTTACGATAGAAAGCCAACTCTGCAATCGAATCCTTGATGTCGCCAAGAGCGCGGTGGTTGCCAGTCTTTGTAGGGGAGTTGAAATAAACCTTTGGAAACCATCGACGGGTAAGTTCCTTAATTGATGAGACATCGACGGTTCGGTAATGTAAATATTCGGAAAGTTTTGGCATATCTCGATTGATAAATATGCGATCGACATAAACAGAGTTACCAGCAATCGGAGATTTACCAGCGATGACTCCCGCTGATTCTAAATACTTCAAAATTAACTCTTCGGCATCAGATACAGATACACCATTTGGAATCTCGTTGATAAGGCCAGAATCGGTATGCATCTTGGTTACGAAGTCATTCATCCCCGCTAATTTTTCTGGGGTAGCTTTAATGACTAAATCCACGCCATCGCCGATGATATTTAAATCAAAGTCTGTTACTAAGACTGCAATCTCAACGAGGGCATCATTTGCGGTATCTAATCCGGTCATTTCACAATCGACCCAGACTAGATTTGGATATTCGTTAGCCATACAGGGGTAACCCTAAACCATCTCTCAAGAAATCAATTCTCGTAAGTTCATGCCTCGTTCACCTTCTGTTTACCTTGGTTTTGCAAGTAAAGGGGCGAAATAGCGCAGGATACCCACGTGGCAACGTTGAACCCAGCTCCCAAACAGAGGGAAATAACTACTGAACCTCGTAGGAGCGACAAGGTCTTTCGCAATATTGTTTCGATAGTTGCCTTATCTGCCTTCGCAATTCTTGCGATAATCGGAACTTTTTTAGCGATCCGTGGTTTTGAAACATTTAAAACACAAGGTTGGCATTTCATCACTGGTTACGAGTGGGAAGTGCTCCAAGATGATGCCGGAAACATAACCGCCAAATTCGGAATCGGCGCAATGCTTGTAGGAACAGTTTTAATTGCGATGGTAGCGCTCGCAGTTGGCGTGCCACTCTCTGTCCTAACTGCACTTTTCTTATCATTCTACGCACCTGAGCGAATCAAGAAATTGTTGGTAGCAGTTGTAGATTTGATGGCAGCCTTTCCATCAATTCTTTACGGTCTTTGGGGATATTTCGTTTTAATGCCGATGGCAATATATTGGGCGAAATTATTAAATAAATATTTAGGCTGGATTCCGATTTTTAAAGTTCAAGAGCCATTTTTTGAGCGTTCACCTTTTATTGCAGGCCTGGTACTTGCAATCATGATTATTCCAATTGTGACTTCAGTAGCCCGCGAAATTTTCTCGCAGACTCCGCTCGATCGAATTCAAGCCGCGTACGCACTCGGTGCAACTCGTTGGGCAATGATCAAATCAGTTGCACTTCCATTTGGCTCAAGTGGAATTGTTGGCGGCGCGATGCTTGGTTTAGGCAGAGCATTTGGTGAAACTGTTGCAGTATTTACAGTATTAAATATTGTATTTAAAGCGAACTTTGAAATCCTCTTTGGAATGGGCGGAAATATCGCTTCAATGATTGTTTTGAAATGGGGAGAAGCTTCACCAATTGAAACTAAGGCGCTTTTAGCATCTGGTTTCGTACTTTTCATTCTGACTCTTGCCGTGAACTTTGCGGCCGATTTCATCGTCAAGCGAACTATGAAATCAGGTAAATAATGAGCATTGACGCTAAACCACAGAAGCCATGGCAGCTATCTCCGAAAGAGATGCTTTATCCGACTTTCCTTGTAATTATCTCGGCACTGATAACTGTAATTACCGTTTTAACTACGCCCATGAATGGCAAGTTGGCATATGCGTTTCTATTTTTCTTCTTTACAACTCTTTCGCTATTTATGTACAAGTATCGAATTCGTGGCAAACAAGCCGCGATTGATTCTTTAGCCGGATCTATCGCATTAGCTGGTGCTTTAATCGTTTTCGCGCCGGTGGTAAGTATTTTGGTGACCACGATAATTAAAGGTGCACCAGGTTTACATTGGTCCCTATTTACTGAAACTATGTTTTCAGCTTCCTACATGGATCCAATTGCAAATGGTGGTCTTCTACATGCAATCGTCGGAACCATTTATTTAATTATTTTATCTATCATTATTAGCGTTCCGATGGGTATTTTGACGGCCCTTTATTTGACTGAAATTAAAGGCCCTGGTTCTAAGTTCATTCAATTTACAGTCCAGGCTATGTCCGGCGTACCTTCTGTTGTTGCGGGCTTATTTATCTTCGCGGCGGTAATTCTTACGACGCCACTTAAGGCATCTGGCATAGATGGCGCTTTCGCTCTATCAATCTTGATGGTGCCTACTGTCACTCGTACAGCTCAAGAAGTTTTGCTTTTGGTTCCAAATGATTTGCGCGAAGCAGGGCTTGCAATGGGTGCTACCCAATGGCGTACGGTTGCCTCAATCGTTGTACCTGCAGCGCGTAACGGACTTCTAACTGCAACCATTCTGGGCGTTGCCCGTATCGCCGGAGAGACTGCGCCACTTATCTTCACAATTGGCGGTTCAGATAAATTGAATTTAAATCCTTTTGTTGATTATCAAGGCGCGCTTCCATTCTATGTTTGGAAAGGTCTATTACTGGGCACTCCTGAATCTATTCAGCGTGCATGGACTGGCATTTTGATTCTATTGATACTCGTATTAACGCTATTTACTTTGGCTCGTCGCTTCGGTTCACGAAAGGTTGGAAAATGAGTTCAGATCTAGAAGCAAGAGGTGTGCATGCTTGGTTTGGCAAACACCATGCGCTTGCAGATGTCTCACTTAACTTTGATGCAGGTTCAGTAACTGCTCTTATCGGACCATCTGGATGCGGTAAGTCAACTTTTATCCGCACTTTAAATCGCATGCACGAATTTATTCCTACCGCTGCGATGGCAGGCGAAGTACTTTTAAATGGCAAAGATATTTATGAAAAGGGAACTGACGTCACAAAGATACGTCTGCAAATCGGAATGGTTTTCCAGAAGCCGAATCCTTTTCCTTCAATGACTATTGGTGAAAATGTTTTATCTGGCTTGAAATTAGCTCAACTAAAAGTTTCAAATAAAGAAGATCTGATGGAGGAGTGCTTAGTACGCGCTGGCCTATGGAAAGAAGTTAAAGATCGTTTGGACTCTTATGCAGGAGGTCTATCCGGTGGTCAGCAGCAGCGTTTATGCATTGCACGTTCGCTTGCGGTAAAACCAAAGGTGCTTCTGATGGATGAACCATGTTCAGCACTTGATCCAGGTTCTACGCTGCGAATTGAAGATACGATCCGTGAACTTGCTGCAGACATGACAATTGTGATTGTTACGCACAACATGCAACAGGCAGCTCGTATCTCTGATTTCACCGGCTTCTTCCTATCTGACGGAGGCCCTGGTCAATTAATCGAAGTAGGTAAGACCGAAGAGATCTTCTCAAAGCCAGTGGATAAGCGCACAGAAGATTACGTTTCAGGTCGTTTCGGTTAACCAAAAGTTCACTTTGATTTGAGGCTCCGTTAAGCGTTAAATCGTCTGTTGTTACCCCGGATTTATATGGTTTAGGCGTTCAAGAGATGAACTACTTATTCGAGAGGTATAAATGAAGAACTCCCTCAAGAAAGCAGCTGTACTAGCTACAGCACTTTCACTTGTTCTAATTCCATCAGCAAATGCAGCGGTGCTAAAGGCATCTGGCGCAACTTCAGTTTCAGGTTTAATCGATAAGTGCAAGGCTGACTATCAGTCTGCAACAGGTAATTCATTTGATTACCCAGGTGGCGGTTCTGGTGCAGGTAAGACCGCATTCACAAATGGAACCGTTGACTTTGCGTTCTCAGATTCAGTGCACTCACCAATGGTTGCAAATGAAATTCACGTTCCAACTGTGCTTTGGCCAGTTGCGATTCTTACAAATTTAACTGGTTCAAATAAGCCAGTAACACTTTCAACAGACACCATTGCAAAGATTTTTGCAGGTGATATCAAGAATTGGAACGATCCTGCAATCGTTGCTGATAACAACCGTTCAATCAACACAATTATTTATAAGAAGGATTCATCAGGCAAGGTAGCTAAGGACGCAAAGGGTGCACCTATCGTGCTACGTACCGCAACTGTTACTCAGCACCGCACAATGCCAAACCTTCCAATCACAGTTATTTATCGTTCAGACAACTCAGGTACTTCAAACAATTTAGCTCGTGCTCTTAATAAGCTTGCACCTTCAGTTTGGACAAAGGCTCCAGCAGATTCATTTGCAACCGCTTTCCCAGGCTCAATTACTTCAGATCCAATCCGCTTCCGTTCAGCATCAGGTTCAGCTGGTGTTTCACTTCTTGCGTCAAAGACCAAAGGTGCAATCACTTACGCTGAACTTTCATTCGCTGCAACATACAAGCTAGGTCTAACGTCAGTAATCAATAAGGCTGGAAACGCAATCCTTCCTTCATCAGATTCAGCAGCTGCCGCAGGTGGCGTTGCTTCAATCGATGGCGAAACTGGCGTTCTAACCTTTGATTACTTAACATCAGATTCAGATGCTTACCCATTCACAGCAACAACCTACGCACTTGTTTCAACCAAGTACGGAGATGCTGCGAAGGCGAAGGCTGTTAAATCAACTCTTGAGTTCCATGCCTTCAAGTGCCCAGCGATCTATCCAGCTCTTGGTTTTGCAGCAGTTACACCAACTTCAAAGTTCGGTGCAATTGTTTCAAGCCAGTTAGCAAAGTTAGGCGCCTAACCGCTTAAATCTCGGGGAGTAAGAAAGCCCAGTGTCAGAAATGGCACTGGGCTTTTACATTTGCGCGCCTAGCAGGAATCGAACCTGCGACGCCGGGCTTAGAAGTCCCGCGCTCTATCCGACTGAGCTATAGGCGCATATTTGTGCTGCGGAAAATGTGATTTCTCCGATGCGAATTCTACTGACTATATAGATTAAAGTTCACACTTATGGCTGAGTTCATTTATACGATGAAAAAGGCGCGCAAGGCGCATGGTGACAAAGTAATCCTTGACGACGTTACTTTGATGTTTTTGCCTGGCGCAAAGATTGGTGTTGTTGGACCAAACGGCGCAGGTAAATCAACAGTTCTTCAGATCATGGCAGGTATTCAACAGCCATCTAATGGTGAAGCATTCCTTTCTCCTGGGTACTCAGTCGGAATCTTGTTGCAGGAACCGCCACTAAATGAAGAGAAGAATGTTTTAGAGAACGTGCAAGAAGGTGTTGCGGAAACAACGGGGATGCTTGCGCGATTCAATGAAATTAGCGCAGAGATGGCCAACCCAGATGCCGATTACGACAAGCTATTAACCGAGATGGGCAATCTTCAAGAACAACTTGATCATCGCAATGCTTGGGATTTAGATTCGCAATTGGAACAAGCGATGGATGCGCTTCGTTGCCCACCACCTGAAGCAGATGTAAAGGTGCTATCCGGTGGAGAGCGTCGCCGCGTCGCTTTATGTAAATTACTTTTACAGCAGCCAGATTTATTACTTCTGGACGAACCAACCAACCACTTAGATGCTGAATCAGTACTTTGGTTAGAACAACACCTTTCTAAATATCCAGGAACAGTTGTAGCAATTACGCACGATCGTTACTTCTTGGACAACGTTGCGCAATGGATTCTTGAATTAGACCGTGGTCGTGCGTACCCATACGAAGGCAACTACTCAACTTATTTGGATACCAAAGCAACTCGTCTAAAGATTGAAGGACAGAAAGATGCCAAGCGCGCGAAGCGTTTAGCTGATGAACTTGAATGGGTTCGCCAGAATGCAAAGGGGCGCCAAGCTAAATCAAAGGCCCGTCTTGCTCGCTATGAGGAAATGGCTGCAGAGGCAGACAAGATGCGTAAATTGGACTTTGAAGAGATTCAAATTCCACCTGGACCTCGTTTAGGTAACGTAGTTGTTGAAGTTGATCATCTATCTAAAGGTTTCGGAGATCGCCTATTAATTGATGATCTCTCATTTACCTTGCCACGTAACGGAATTGTCGGTGTTATCGGACCTAATGGTGCAGGTAAAACCACGCTATTTAAGATGTTAATGGGAATGGAAACTCCAGATACCGGAACCGTAAAAGTTGGCGAAACAGTAAAGATCTCTTATGTAGATCAATCACGTGGTGGAATCGATCCAAAGAAATCGCTATGGGAAGTGGTATCTGACGGTTTAGATTTTATTAAAGTCGGACAAGTTGAAATGCCATCTCGTGCCTATGTATCTGCATTTGGATTTAAGGGTCCAGATCAACAGAAGCCGGCTGGAGTTTTATCTGGTGGTGAACGAAACCGTTTGAACTTAGCGTTAACGCTAAAGATGGGCGGTAACTTATTACTTCTTGATGAGCCAACTAACGACCTTGATGTTGAAACACTCGGTTCACTCGAAAACGCGCTACTTGAATTCCCTGGTTGTGCTGTTGTGATCTCCCACGATCGTTGGTTCTTGGACCGCGTAGCAACACATATCTTGGCTTACGAAGGTGATTCAAAGTGGTTCTGGTTTGAAGGCAACTTTGAAAGCTACGAGAAGAATAAGATTGAACGTCTCGGACCTGAAGCTGCGCGTCCACATCGTGCGACTTACCGAAAGTTAACTCGCTAATGCGCCATAAATGTCAGTTACAGATTCGCTGGGCGGATCTTGATGCCTTTAAACATGTTAATAATGCTTCATACCTTGTCTTCATGCAAGAAGCTCGCGCTGATTTCACTTGGTTCTCAAGAATTGCAAAAGGTGAAGAGCCAATGCTTGCGGATATGGTCGTCGCTCGCGCAGAGGTAGATTTCAAATCACCAATTCATCAGAGCGGAACAATGCTTGATGTTGAAATTTATGTTGAAAAAATCAGCAACTCTTCATTTGTGATGGTTTATGAAATGTCTCAAGGCGGTACGCTCCGTGCGGTCGGAAAGACAGTCCAGGTCGGCGTTGACATGGAAACCGAGAAAGCTCGTCGCCTACGCGATTATGAGCGCGAATACTTGGAAAAATACCTAGAAGCTTAAGAAAGAAATAATCTAAATTGATGCATACAAACTTGCCTGTTCGTGAAGAACGTCCATGGTGGCGCGACGCCGTTACTTATCAGATCTATATCCGCTCTTATGCAGATTCAAACGGAGATGGAATTGGAGATATCAACGGGATTCGTTCACGCCTTCCGTACATCAAAGATCTAGGCGTTGATTGCATATGGATTAATCCATGGTTCCAATCTCCACAGAAAGATCATGGTTACGATGTAGCTGATTACATGGATGTTAATTCCGAATACGGAACCATGGATGATGCGAAAGCTTTGATTAAAGAGGCACATGATTTAGGACTTCGAGTTATTCTCGATTTAGTTCCGAATCACTCATCAGATTTGCATGAATGGTTCAAAGCAGCTTTAAATTCCGAACCAGGTTCAAAAGAACGCGATCGTTACATCTTCCGTGATGGCAAAGGTGCAAACGGCGAACTTCCACCAAATAACTGGGAAGCGGTTTTCGGTGGTCCGGCTTGGGAACGAGTTATCGAAAAAGATGGCAGGCCAGGGCAGTGGTATTTACATTTATTCGCGGTCGAACAACCAGATTTCAATTGGGAAAACCAAGAAATTTGGGAATATTTCCGCCAAGTTTTCCGCTTCTGGTTGGATCTTGAATTTGATGGATTCCGTATCGATGTTGCACACGGAATGTGGAAGGAAAAGGGCTTACCTGATGTCGACTTTGCTGAAGTTGAACTATTAGATCGCCACTACCGTCCTTATTGGGATCAAGAAGAAGTTCACGAAATCCACCGCGATTGGCGAAAAATCACCGATACCTACAAGCACAATCCAATGCTGGTTTCGGAGGCATGGGCGCCAAATGATCAGCGCACTGCAATGTATGTACGTCCAGATGAACTTCATCAATCATTTAATTTCTCGTTTCTAACTGCAAAGTGGGAAGCAAAGAGCCTTAAGGAAATCATTGATAAATCAATGACTGAAGTTGTAAAAGTTGGCGCGCCACCATCTTGGGTTTGGGAGAACCACGACGTGGTTCGCAAAACAGATCGATTAGATCTGGGCTTGCAAAACAAAGGCAAAGGTTTAGATAAGTATGGTGATCCAAAGAAATTAAATAAGGAGCGTGCGCTAAAGCGTGCACGCGCTGCGACTCTTTTAGAACTTGCACTTCCTGGTGGTTCGTACATTTATCAAGGCGAAGAACTGGGTCTCTTTGAAGTTCGCGATATTCCAGAGAATCGCTTGGAAGATCCAATCTGGAAGATGTCGGGACATACCGATCGTGGTCGCGATGGTTGCCGTGTGCCAATTCCTTGGACGAAGGATGCAAGCGGCGCACATGGTTTCTCTTCAAATAAGAATTTAACTGTTGATCAAGCTTGGCTGCCGCAATCAGCAGGTTGGGGCGAACGCGCAGTTGATACTCAACAAGGTGTCACCGGATCATTCTTCGAAATGGTTAAACAGGCTCTTGCAATCCGAAAAGAAGAAGCAGGCCTTGGCGATGGAGAGATGAATTGGATTGATGTTACAGATGATGTAATTGCATTCCAGCGTCCAGGAAAATTTGCTTGTTATGTGAACTTTGGTCCAGCAGAAGTTGTGATTCCTTATGGTGCAGAAGTTTTGGTTTCATCTGCACCGCTAAAGGGTGAACATATTCCAGCTGATACCGCAGTCTGGTTACGACTTCCGTAAATGACTAAGCAACGGAGAGTTCACCCGGCTTGGATTGCTGCGGCAATTACCTGGTTAACTCTTGTTGCTTCTGCAGGTTATAGATCTGCACCTTCGGTTTTAATAGTTCCGCTTGAAGATGCATTTGGTTGGTCGCGAGATCAGATTTCATTAGCAATCTCAATCAACATCTTGCTTTATGGTTTAACTGCGCCATTTGCGGCAGCTTTAATGGAGCGCTTTACGGTTCGTAAAGTCGTAATGAGCGCGCTCACTGCGGTAAGCATTGGTGCATTTTTAACAATCTTCATGACTGCACCGTGGCACTTAATGTTGCTATGGGGAGTAGTAGTTGGAGTTGGTACTGGATCAATGGCGCTAGTTTTTGCTGCAACGATTGCCAGCCGCTGGTTCATGCAACGTCGCGGGTTGGTAACTGGTGCGCTAACAGCGGCAGCGGCTACTGGCCAATTAGTTTTCTTACCAGCACTTTCATCGATTGCAATCAATCACGGATGGAAGAGCGTTTCGATAACTATCGCAGTAGCGGCAGCTGCGGTAATTCCACTTATCTGGTGGGGGCTGAATGAACATCCATCGGATGTTGGTCATAAACCATACGGCGCACCAGAAGGTTGGGTGGAGCCCGAGCGTTTAAATGGAAATGCCGCACGTAATGCAATTGATGCACTTAAAAAAGGTTCCAAGCAAAAAGATTTCTGGTTACTCTTTGGAACTTTCTTTGTCTGTGGGTTAACAACAAACGGATTAATCGGAACACACTTCATTCCGGCAGCACACGATCACGGAATGGGTGAAGTCGTTGCGGCATCTTTATTGGCGCTTATCGGAATCTTTGATGTTATCGGAACTCTAGGTTCAGGATATTTAACTGATCGCGTAGACCCTCGCAAATTGCTGGTTTTTTATTACGGATTCCGCGGAATCTCATTATTGCTTCTACCTTCAATTCTCTTTGCAACAGTGCATCCATCAACTTTGGTTTTTGTAATTTTCTATGGCCTTGATTGGGTGGCTACGGTTCCACCAACAATTGCGCTCTGCCGTACGGTTCTTGGTCCCAAGTACGGAACCGTTATTTATGGCTGGGTCTTTACCGGTCATCAAATTGGCGCTTCGGTAGCAGCGCTTGGCGCAGCAATCTTGCGCGTAAAGCTGGGTGACTACTCTCTCTCGTTCTATATCGGTGGCTTGATGAGCTTAATTGCAGCGATAGCCGTAATATTTATTGCACGAGGAAAGAGTTTCGAAGAGATTAAAAACGTATGAGTACTTTTTATGAAGAGGTAGGCGGAACCGAGTTTTTTGAAGAACTTGTCTCTGGTTTCTATGCTGTAGTTGCAATCGATCCAATTCTTAGCCCAATGTATCCCGATAAAGATTGGCACGCAGCGGCCGAGCGTCTGCAAATGTTTTTAGAACAATATTGGGGCGGGCCAACTACTTACTCTGAAGAGCGTGGCCATCCAAGACTTCGTATGAGACATAATCAATTCTTTATCGATTCCAAAGCCAAAGACGCATGGTTGTCAGCATTCGAACGCGCTCTTGATTCGGTGAAAATTACGCCAGAACACCGCGCAGAATTATGGAATTACTTAGAGCTAGCTGCAAATAGTTTAGTCAATCAACCTGATTGAGATTTATTACCGACTTTTAGAATTTCACCGTTACGTAGATACCAAAGAGTTCCGTCAGCGCTTCGAACAGAAGTTATACGTAAGCCAACTCGCTCTACCTTCCCCTTAACATCTAGAACATCAACTTCATCGCCAACACCATATTGATCTTCCATTAACATCAGGATTCCAGAGAGTACGTCGCGCACAATAGTTTGAGCACCAAGACCGAGCGCCACACCGATAACTCCAGCAGATGCAATTAGCGGACCAAGGTTTAGACCGAATTCACCAAGCAACATAAATGTTGCGATTAACCAGACTGCTCCATTTAAAGTGCTAGATAAAACTGTTCCTAAAGTTCGTGCACGTTCTGATTGACGATGTGCAAGATTCTTAGGACCCGGAACTAGATCCGCGCGCGAGATGCGATCAACGATTCTATGAATGGTTCGGCGGCCTACTTGCTGGGTGACAATCGCAGCCACGATGATGACCACAATATGCAGGGGAGCGCCGTTAAACCAGCTCCAGAAATCATTTAAGTTGCTCATATGCGTAAATCTACCGATTAGATGGTAGAAATTTCCCAAAAAGTTACCTTTAAATGCCGCGAAATCCGTGGGCGTTAAGGCAAGATTTGCGAATCAGCGCAAGCCATGCGTTGGACGGGAGCGGATATGTCTAGAGCTTTGGTGCTCAACGCGACATACGAACCACTAGGTGTCGTAAGTGATCGTCGCGCGCTGATACTCGTCCTAAATAATCGCGCATCTGTAATTGAAAATAAATCTGAAATTCTCCATTTTGCAAATGGTGAGATTGCACTACCTGCAGTAATTCGCCTAAATAAATTCGTTCGAATCCCATATCGCCATGCAGTCCCTCTTTCACGTCGCGCAATCTTTGCTCGTGATGGCGGTCGATGTGTTTACTGCGCAGCTCCAGCGACTTCTATTGATCATGTAATTCCACGTAGTCGCGGCGGAGCACATGCTTGGGAGAACGTTGTAAGCGCATGTCATCGTTGTAATCACACTAAAGCTGATAAGCCGTTAAAAGAATTGGGTTGGCGTTTACGCCAACTACCTCGCGAACCAATTGGCGCTGCATGGAGAGTGTTAGGCGCCACACGTGCCGAGGCGTCATGGATTCCATACCTTGAACCATTTGGCGTAGCCACAGCTACTGCTTAGACTTCGCGTTATGAATTTTCTACTCACTACATACGAACCAGGAATGATTCCTGGACCAGGCTTGAGCGCAACAGAAACTTTTCTCTGGTTTGTCGTTGCACCAGTTGCATTATTTGTAGTGATCGGCGCTTTCGCTTATGCCTCACATGGCAAGAGCGAAAAACGCAAATCAGTTGTAGATCAGATCGACTAGTCAGCCTTCTGCGCATTTAGCGCACGTTTCATTGCATCTCGTCCTTCTTTGACGCAGCGCATAACACCATCAGATGCATCTGAGTTTTCAGAGATCCACTTTTCGGCTTTAGCTAAATTCTCTGAAGTAGGTGCAAAACGCGGGAATGCTAAGTCCGCAAATTGCTTTCCGATTTCATAAGAATTTTCATCCCAAATCTTCTTAACAATCGCAAAATACTTATCTACATATGGCGCATATAGATCTTGCTGAATTGGGCGGTTTACACCAAGCAACATATGTCGCTGAATGTGATTAGAAAGTTCTGTTGTTGTAAGAGTCTTCCAAGTTTCAGCCTTTGAATCTGCCGTAGCGATTAGCGCATGAGCTTCTGCAGCATGGCGTGTGCCATCTGCGGTGTTATCGCGTTCTAACTCAGCATCGATTTCCTTGGCTCCAAATACGCCACGTTCAGCTAGAGACTTAACAAGAGCCCAGCGCATTTCGGTATCGATAGCCAAGCCAGCAAGTTTGCCATCCAAAATATCTTTAACCTTTGGCGCATCTGCAACAGTTGCACCACTTGCAAATCCACGAGCTAGCGCTAATTGTTCATCGCTACCAGGCTTTGCATCGGTTGCCAGCTTGTATAGACCAGCGGAGCGCTTTGCACGAAGTGCGTCGCGGTTACCAGGCGATGAGTAAAGCTCAACAGATGTCTCAAGATTTACTAACTGTGCACCAATCACGGATGCTTCATTCTCTTTACCGAGTGCATTTAGCACGATCTCTGCGTAATCAGTAGCTGAGAGTTCGCCATCGCGATGCATATCCCATGCCGCAGACCAGCAGAGCGCACGAGTTAAAGAATCAGAGATATCTCCAAGATGCTTCTTCAGAGTTTGAATTGAGCGCTCATCAAAACGAATCTTGCCGTAAGTTAAATCGTGATCATTGATTAGCAAGAGATCCGCAACGGCTTCGCCAGCTAAGCCTTCGATAACAGTGCGAGAACCAGATACATCAAGTTCGACGCTCTTACGACGCTCCAACTTGCCATTTTTTACATCGTAAAGTCCTACCGCCATACGGTGTGGACGAAGCTCTGTTGAACCCGCTGGAACGAGCGGTGCTTCCTGGATAACCGCGATTTCTGTGTACTTATCATTTTCGATTTTTAGTTCAGGACGGAAAGTATTAACACCTGCGGTTTGTAACCAAGTTTTAGTCCATGCTGTTAAATCACGTCCAGAAGTAGCCTCTAATTCAACTAGCAAATCTTTTAGAACAGTGTTGCCCCAAGCATGCTTTGCAAAGTACTTCTTTAGTCCTGCGAAGAAGTTCTCTTTACCAACGTGAGCAACAAGTTGCTGCAATACAGATGCTCCCTTTGCGTAAGTAATGCCATCAAAGTTGGTACGAACTTCTTCCATGTTCTTCATATCAACTGCAATTGGGTGGGTAGAGGAGAGTTGATCTTGGCGATAAGCCCAGTTCTTACGAGCTCCAGTAAATTCAGTCCAAGAATTTGTGTACTTGGTTGCATTCGAAGAGGTGTAATAGGCAGCCCACTCTGCAAAAGATTCATTTAGCCAGGTGTCGTTCCACCATTTCATGGTTACTAAATCGCCGAACCACATATGAGCCATTTCGTGAAGGATCACATTTGCGCGCCAGTTATAAAGCGATTCAGTGACTTTTGAGCGGTAGATAACTAGGTCTTCGCGGAAAGTTACGCAGCCAACGTTCTCCATCGCGCCAGCGTTAAATTCAGCAACACAGAGTTGGTCATACTTCTCAAATGGATATGGAAGACCGAATTCTTTTTCATAGAAGGCAAAACCCTGCTTGGTTAGCAAAAAGAACTCTTCTGCATCTAAGTGCTCTGCAAGTGACTTACGGCAGTAGATGCCAAGCGGAATAGTCTTCTCGCCTTTATATTCATCTGTCACGTAGTAGTAAGGACCAGCTACAAAACAAGTTAAATAGGTAGAGAAAATTTGAGTCTTTGCGTAAGTCCAATGTGTCTTGCCATTACCAAGATCTTTACGTTCTGTAACTGGGCTATTTGAAATAACCTCCCACTTTGAAGGAGCAATAACAGAGAATTCGTATGTAGCCTTCAAATCTGGTTGATCGAAAGATGCAAAAGTGCGTCGGCTGTCATTTGCCTGGTGCTGTGAATATAGATAAACCTCTCCATCAGCAGGATCAACAAATCGGTGGAGACCTTCACCGGTCTTTGAGTAGATCGCTTCCATTTCGATTACAAGCTCGTTAGTAGCAGCCAAGTTCTTTAGAAAGACTGATTCGCCGTCATAATTTGAAACGTCAACCGGTTGACCATTTAGAGTGGCAGTAATGATGCGCTTTGCCATTGCATCGATAAACGTGTCACTTCCAGGTTTTGCGCTAAAAGTGATAACCGCCTTGCTATTAAAGGTCTCATCACCTGTTGTTAAATCCAGATCGACTTTGTAGTTATCAATCTTTAGGATCGCTGAACGTTCTGCAGCTTCGATGCTGGTCAGATTTATGCCTGGCACGTTTCACTCCTTGTTAGGGTCAACTCAATTTGTTATTGCACTATCCAATATGAAAGCGTTGCCCAATGCAACGCGACCGAATTTTGACATATCGCCTGCGTGGTAGCCGCATCACAGATGCCCAGGAAGCCGCGTTAATGGCGCATTGGCAGAAATATGGCCTAGAAAATGACGTCCCTTTAAATCTTGATCAGATTTTTCCAAATTACAAAACCCGAATCATGGAAGTGGGTTTTGGTATGGGAGAAGCTACGGCTATTTTGGCGAAGGATTTCCCTGAAACTGCATTCTTGGCCGTAGAGGTACATCGACCTGGAGTGGGAAAGCTTTGCGCGCGCCTTGAAGAGAATGGTTCTGAAAATGTTCGCATACTTCAACATGATGTTATTGATGTAATTAATAATCAATTAGCTGACGACTCTTTGGATGGCGTTCATATCTTTTTTCCAGATCCGTGGCAGAAGAAGAAACACAGCAAACGTAGATTGCTTACTCCAGAATTTTTGCGATTGATTTATCCAAAGATTAAAAAGGGTGGCTTTATTCATGTTGCCACTGACTGGGTTCCGTACGCTGAATTTGCTTTGAAATCATTCGCACAGGTTCCGGAATATCAAGGTGGGGAAGTACCACGTCCAACTTGGCGGCCAGTTACACGTTTTGAAGGTCAGGGCCTAGATAAAGATCATCGAGTAATCGATATGCGTTACGTAAAGATTTAGTTTTCGTATTTGGCTATCTTGTCGATGCGTCGGATATGACGTTCATCGTTGCTAAATGGTTCAGCGATAAATGCGTCGAGAATCGCTTTGCAATCTTCAATCGAGTGCATGCGTCCACCGACTGCGACTACGTTGGCATTGTTATGCTGCTTTGCTAGCTTTGCAGTTTCAATGCTCCAAGCTAAAGCAGCGCGAACACCTTTTACTTTATTGGCTGCAATCTGTTCACCGTTTCCAGAACCGCCAATCACAATTCCAAGTGAGCCATGATCAGCCACAACCGCTTCAGCAGCTGGAATGCAGAAATCTGGATAATCATCTAGCGCGTCATATGTGAAAGGACCATGATCTTTTACTTCATGCCCTTGTGCGCTTAAGTGATCCATCAGAGCGCTCTTTAATTCCAAGCCTGCATGATCTGCACCAATATGAATTCGCATGGGGCAAATATTGCCATTAAAAAAGCGAATGCCCGCCGTTTAACACGACGGGCATTCGACCCAAGGAGTGGATATTAAATTTTAAGCAGATGTTGACGTTGTTGTGGTTGTAGATGGAATTCCATTGGTTGAACCATTTGGAGCTCCCATTCCACCCATGCGCATGCCATCACGATCGCCATGACCACCATGTCCTCGGCCACCTTTACCGCCGAAGCCACCCATTCCACGAACTTCACTGATTTCTTCGGTGATATGTGCGGTTAGGCCGGCCTTAAGTGTTGCAGCTTGAGCTGCAGTTAACTTTCCAGCTGTAACAGCTGCATCAATTTGCTTTGTCTCATCAGCGACGAGAGCTGCAATAAGTGCATCTTTCTTTGCACCTGCTATAGCTGCAAGCGTTTCACCAGCTGCTAAACGTGAACGAAGAGTTGTTGCATCAATTCCGAGAGTCGCAGTAATTACTGCTTCTTTATTTGAGTTGCGGATTCCGCCACCCATTGGTCCGCCGTCACCCTTTGGTCCACGAACTTCGTTTACCTCTGCAGTCACATGCGCAGTTAGCCCTGCCTTAAGAG
>JACCDX010671796.1_pt1 | contig 60437 bp, 56 predicted proteins | sample 7449681 | NCBI WGS metagenome assembly JACCDX01 (sample SAMN15323450, study PRJNA562643) | freshwater metagenome | isolation source: river surface water | place: USA:Blue River Watershed | collected 2017-08-18
GTCATTGTTATTTACTGGAGGCGCAACCCGGAATCGAACCGAGCTACACGGATTTGCAATCCGCTGCATAACCACTCTGCCATTGCGCCAACACTAAGCGTTACGCCGGCGCAGATCATACTACAAATGGCCTTTGTAACTTGGTTGACACAAACTATACTGTGTCTAACCTTAGGATAAACGGCTTGCTGCGTTGGCAAAGTCTGCTCCAAGGATTTTTGGTTTCGCATAATCTGGAGACAACGATGAAAACATTGATGACGCGCCGAGCACTGATGCAGCTCGGTATTGCCGCTTTTGCGCTCATAACAGGACCTAGCTGGGCACAGTCTGATTGGCCGACAAAGCCGGTTACCTTGATTGTGCCGTTCCCTGCTGGAGGCGGAACTGACGCTTTTGCGCGGCCCTTGGCAACAGTTCTAGGCAAGGAGCTCGGCAAGCAATTCATCATTGATAATCGAGGTGGGGCAGGTGGCACCGTCGGTGCCTCGGCGGCTGCGAAGGCGCCTGCAGACGGCTACACCTTGTTTGTCGGTGCCGTTCATCACTCGATCGCGCCGTCGATGTACCCCAAGCTGGATTACAACATTCAAACTGATTTCGTGCCGTTGGCCGTGATCGCGCGTGTTCCCCAAGTCCTAGTCGTCAATCCACAAAAAGTACCAGGCAAAGACTACGCCGCCTTCTTGGCGCAAGTTAAGGCTAATCCCGGTAAATTGAACTATGGCTCGGCTGGAAGCGGCACGTCGCATCATTTAGCTGGGGAGTTGTACAAAATTCAGTCTAAGACGGACATTGCGCATATTCCTTATCGGGGCGCCGGCCCAGCGATGCAAGGCTTAATCGCTGGGGATGTTGACATGATGTTCGACGGTCTGGGTTCGTCTTCTGCGCAAATCAAGTCAGGTCGGATTAAACCGCTCTTTGTGGCAAGCGATAAGCGCAACCCGGCCATTCCCGATGTGCCAACTACGGCTGAGGTCGGCTTGCCAGAGTACGTGGTGAGTACCTGGTACGCACTCTGGGCACCCAAAAACACCCCACCAGCGGTAACCGAGAAGATTATTGCTGCACTCAAGAAGCTGCCACAGGATGAGACAATTCGTACTGTATGGGCGACAAACGGAGCGGAGTTCCCTGACATCACTGGTGCAAAGTTCGCTGCGTTTTTAGATAGCGAAGTCAAACGCTGGGCTGACGTTGTGAAGACCTCTGGTGCCAAGCTTGATTGATGTTTTGAGCAAGAAAAAAGCCTGATCTCTCGATCAGGCTTTTGCCAGAATTTGGAGCGGGAGACGAGTCTCGAACTCGCGACCTCAACCTTGGCAAGGTTGCGCTCTACCAACTGAGCTACTCCCGCTTTACCGCTTACCGCTCTTGTCATGCGTTTTGCCGAGTGATGTGCAAAGCAATCGAGTACGATTCACGAAGACCGAGACTATAGCATATCTCCTGACCCCTATGTCAAACCCGCCAGCTTCCGCGCCTGTAGTTGATATTGCGGGCTCGATCTTCGAGTCTGGGGATGTTGGGATGGGGGAGTTGCGGGTTCAAGCCGTCGACTTGACGGCTCAAAATACCTTGGGGTTGCCTTGCCAGGCAGTAAATCTAGCTGTGGTGAGCAATTTGGCGCAGTTGCCAACAGTCACAACGCTCGCAAAACAGTATCCACAGGTATTTGTGTTGGGCGGCGGCAGTAATGTCGTGCTGCCAGTCCGTTTGGCATCACTTGTTTTAAAAGTCGAACTCAAGGGTATTTTGCTCGCGCATGAATCGTGCGAATGCCGATTGATTGATGTGGCGGCGGGGGAGGACTGGCACGGCTGGGTACGTTATGCCACGCAGCAAGGCTGGTCAGGTCTTGAGAATTTGGCCTTGATTCCAGGTACGGTGGGGGCAGCCCCTGTACAGAACATTGGGGCGTATGGTCTTGAATTGCATGAGCGGATCGAGTCAGTTACCGCTTGGAATATTCCCCAAGGCATCCTGCGAACATTCACGCGCGAAGAATGCGAATTTTCTTACCGCGACAGCCTGTTTAAACGGGCTGCGCCGGGCACCTGGATGATTACCTCGGTGCGCTTCCGTATTCCGAAGCAGTGGACGCCGGTCCTAAATTATCCAGACTTACAGAAGCATTTTTATATCGGTCAGATCGATCATCCTGAGCCCACTGCCCAGCAGGTCTTTGATGCGGTGTGTGATATCCGTCGCGCGAAACTTCCGGACCCGGTACAACTGGGGAATGCAGGGAGCTTTTTTAAAAATCCGGTTGTATCGGACGTTCAATATGCACAACTAGTACTCGCCCACCCAGATATAGTCGCCTATCCGCAGATCGATGGGCAGTTCAAACTCGCTGCGGGATGGTTGATTGATCGCTGTGGCTGGAAAGGGCGGCGCGAGGGCGCCGTCGGGATCCATGCGCGCCAAGCCTTGGTGTTGGTCAATTATGGTGGCGCACACGCTACTGAGGTTTTAGCGCTGGCACGAGCTGTACGCGCAAGTGTCAAAGAGCGCTTTGACGTTGAGCTGGAGATGGAGCCAGTGGTCGTCTCTGACTGAGTTCGCTAGTGGTGCTCAACTCAGGCGCAATCGTATTTGAAGTTCCGAAGCAGCGCTTACAAACCGAGCACGGTTTGCATATTGAACAAGCCAGCTGTTTTATCTTTGAGGTAGCGCGCAGCGCGTAGGCTTCCTTCTGCATAGCCCGCGCGGCTGCTTGAGCGGTGGGTGATTTCGATGCGCTCGCCGACACCACAGAAGTAAACCGTGTGGTCGCCCACGATATCGCCACCCCGAACAACTGAGAAGCCAATTTCCCCAGGTTTGCGTGCGCCGGTGTGGCCATGCCTAGTCCATGTCGCGATGTCGTCTAGCTTCTTGCCCCAAGCATCCGCAACAACCTCACCCATTTTGAGCGCTGTACCCGAGGGAGCATCTACCTTGTGATGATGATGCGCTTCAAATACTTCTACGTCATACCCCGAGTTCAAAATGCGAGCGGCCATGTCAAGCAACTTGAGCGTTGCGTTCACACCGACGCTCATGTTGGGTGCAAATACAATGCCAATTGACTTGGCTGCTTCGGCGATCGCCGCTTTACCTGCTTCGTCAAACCCGGTGGTTCCAATGACCATGTTCACACGATGTGCGACACAAGCCTTCAGATGCTCGAGAGAGCCCTCGGGGCGCGTAAAGTCAATCAGACAGTCTGCGTCTTTCAGGGCGGAAAGCTGATCGGTAATCAGCACTCCGCTTAGCTTTCCTAAAAATCCAGTGGCATCTTGTCCGAGCATGGGGGCGCCGGCAATGTCTAAAGCAACTGTGAGTGTCAGGTCGGAAGATTGGGTAACGGCTTCAATGAGCATACGCCCCATACGACCACTGGCTCCGGCGATTGCGATACGCATAATGAACTCTTATTGTGTGTAAGTGAAGGGGCGGTTTAGCGCAAGGGTGTCGGCGCGTCGAGGGGGGCCACAGGCGATGCTGATGGGTCCGATGGCGTCGTGTCACCAGTCGTCTCACCAAGGGTCACGCCAGGGAGAATTTCAACAGGCGCGGGCACTCCCGAGGCCGCAGCCGCATCGTTCATTTCCCGAGTCACATTCAGCTGATGTTGCGCGGCCTCTTTTTGTGATGTTCTAACTTCTTCGCGCGCAATTTGGAATGGTTGCAGGTCTGGTTGCTCATCGCCTCGCCAGCTAGCGAGTTGACTGCCCTCAAAGATAACTGTCAGTACACGCTCTTCGATTTTTCCGTTACCCGCGCGGTAGTAGTATGGGTAGTCCCAGCGGTTCGCATGCAGTGCGCTCGCCAACGTCGGGGTGCCCAGTGCATAACGAACTTGCTCGCGCGACATTCCAGGACGTAATAGCGAAACCTGATCTTTAGTGACCCAGTTACCCTGTTGGACACCAACTCGGTAGGGGAAGCCCCATTCGTTGGAGGAGCAACCGGTTAACCCAGCCAGGCAGGCAACCCCTAATAGGCTGGCACGCAGGTAAGAAGCAAGAGAACGGGATGTGGACACTGCAGACCTCTATAGGTTTCGCAACCAAAGACGCTATCATAAAGCCTTAATTGCAAGCCTAGTAGGCAAAATAGGGGATTTTTCTTGGATACCGAGAACGACCAAAGCGACCTGAAAAACGTAGGCCTTAAGGCAACGTTCCCGCGCCTCAAAATTCTCGATATGTTCCGTAAATCGGGTGAGAGGCATCTGAGCGCTGAGGATATCTACAAATCGCTACTCAACGAAAAGATCGACATTGGACTTGCAACCGTCTACAGAGTGCTGACCCAGTTTGAGCAAGCAGGAATTCTGGCTCGCAGTCAATTCGATGGTGGCAAGTCGGTCTTTGAGCTCAATGACGGGGATCACCATGATCACCTCATTTGCACGCATTGTGGCAAGGTGACAGAGTTTGCGGACGAGGAAATCGAAAAGCGCCAACACAATATTGCACGCGCGAACGGTTTCCGACTTGAAAGCCACGATATGGTTTTGTACGGGGTGTGCAAGGATTGCGGCTGAAGGACTAAGGGTCTACGATTTTAAGAGGGCAAACCCAGCATCTCTCGGGCATGTTGACGCGTGGTCTCCGTGATTTTGATGCCCCCCAACATGCGCGCGATTTCCTCGATGCGCGCTGGGTCGCTCAGCATGGTGATGCTTGAAGTTGTGACACCTTTGAGTTGTTGCTTGCTGACTTGGTAGTGGTGTTGCCCTCTGGCCGCCACTTGGGGTAGGTGAGTGACGCATAGCACCTGATGTCGCTCACCCAGTTCCCGCAGCAGGTTGCCAACTACCTCGGCGACTGCGCCTCCAATCCCGCTGTCGACTTCGTCAAAAATAAGTGTGGGAACGCGTGCAGCACGGCTTGCAATGACGGACAGGGCGAGCGAAATACGTGCAAGTTCTCCGCCAGATGCGACCTTAGCCAGTGGTTTGGGTGTGGTGCCGGCATGGCCGGCAACGAGAAATTCAACGTGATCAGTCCCTTGAGCAGATGGGGACGCCTCAGTCAGTGCGATCGTAAATTGACCGCCCTCCATTGCAAGAGTTTGCATCGCGCGACCGACAAGCTTGCTCAGGTCTTTGGCCGCTTTTTGTCGTGCTGCAGACAGCGACTGTGCATGCGCGTCGTACTCTTTCTTGAGCGTCGCGGCATGGGCTCGCAAGGCTGCAATATCCGCCGAGGCTTGTAATGACTTCAATTCGGTTTGCAAGCTTTGGTGTAAGGCGCACAGTTGTTCGGGTTCAGTCTTGAACTTGCGTGCCAAATCAAAAATGGTGCGCATCCGCTCTTCGACGGTCGCGAGTCGTTCGGGATCTAGCTCTACGCGCGAAAGGTAGGCGTTGAGATCTGATACGGCTTCACTTACCCCAATGCGCGCCGACTCCAGGGCTTCGTAGACGGTCTGCAGGCTGGGGTCATGACGTAACAGTTGATTAATGCGTTGTGCTGCCAATGCAATTTGATGGTGTGCCGAACCTTCGCTTTCGTCGAGTGCGGATAATGCCTGGGCTGCACCATCAATCAGTGCTTGCCCGTTGGCGAGTCGGGTGTGCTCGGTCGAGATATCTTGCCACTCGGTCGGACCGAGGGCTAAACGATCAAGCTCTGCCGTCTGCCACTCAAGTTTTTCGCGCGCGGCGGCGATGACACTCTCATCTTGTTCGCTGAGTGAGAGTTGGCGCTCGACCTTGCGCCACGCTTTCCAGGCAGTGGCAAGCTGTTGCCGCAAGCTTTGGTGAGCGCCATGGGCATCGAGCATGTCTCGCTGGCTATCTGGTCGCAATAGACTTTGGTGAGCGTGTTGGCCGTGTATGTCAACAAGATGTTCACCGACCTCGCGCAGCTGCGTCACGGTAGCGGTCGTTCCGTTGATGTAGGCACGGCTGCGTCCTTGTGCGTCTATCACTCTACGCAGCACAAGTTCGTCTCCAGCCTGCAGATCATGCTCCGTGAGCCATTGTTGTAGTTCGGGCGGTGTATCAAAAATCGCGCTGACTTCTGCGCGCTCCGCGCCTTGACGCAGGACCGATACATCTGCGCGCTCCCCTAAGGTGAGGGCGAGTGCATCGATCAGAATCGACTTCCCTGCACCGGTTTCCCCTGAGAACACTGTCAAGCCAGACGCGAAGTCGATATCGGCTTGAGTGACAATGACAAAGTCACGAATTTGCAGCGCGCGCAGCATGGACGTTAGTCCCCTTCATTGCCAGAACGCGGCATGCGGTTCCAGTCGAGCTTGCGGCGTAGTGTCGAAAAGAAGTTGTAGCCGGCCGGATGCAGGAAACAAATGGTGTGTTCAGCACGCTGAACGACGATCCGGTCGCCAGGGACTAAGTCAGACCAAGTCTGCATGTCGAAATGTACGCTAGCACCGGCCTCGACACGGCCCATGGCTGTCAGCGTCATATTTAAGACGCCGTCTGCGGGAATGACGATTGGGCGGTTAGACAGTGTTTGTGGTGCAACGGGTACGAGCACCATGGCGCTGATCTCGGGGTGCAGAATCGGACCTGCAGATGAGAGCGCATAGGCGGTGGAGCCAGTTGGGGTCGCCACGATCAGGCCGTCCGCCCGCTGTGTGTACATATATGTGCCATCAATCTCGACACGAACTTCGATCATGCCGCCGCGGCCAGCGCGATTGAGCACCACGTCATTTAGTGCGGTCGCCGTGTACATCTGTTGATCGCCGCGCCACACGGTTGCGCTCAGCAGCATACGCTTCTCTGTCTCGTAGCGGCCTTGTAAAAGATCAGTTAGCGCTACGTGAGCCGCTTCGACAGGGATGTCAGTGATAAAGCCAAGGCGCCCGTGGTTGATTCCCACGACCGGAACATCAAAAGGGGCGAGGTGACGCGCCGCACCTAGCATGGTGCCGTCTCCGCCCATCACGATGGCTAGGCTCGCTTGCTGCCCGATTTCAGGAAATGATGCGGTCGGGTATTCGTTTACGCCCGTGTGTTTGGCGGTATCCGCCTCAATCAGGACTTTCCGACCGTGCTGGTTCAGCAGGGTTGCGAGTGCACGTAGCGGGGCGTGTAGGCCCGAGTCCTGATATCTGCCAATAAGCGCGATGGTGGGAAAATGCATGCGAGCCCTGATCGTCGAAAAACTAACCGATTATAGGGTCGGGGAAGGTAAAATAGGGCAATCATGGATGATCGTGCACGCGCGCTACTAAAAGCATTAATCGAACGGTATATCGACGACGGCCAACCCGTCGGCTCGCGCACGCTCTCGAAGCTCTTCGATCTCTCGCCCGCGACAATCCGTAACGTGATGGCCGACCTCGAAGAGCTAGGCTTGATCCATAGTCCTCACACGTCGGCCGGGCGGATCCCCACCCCGCGTGGGTATCGATTGTTTGTCGATACGATGCTGACAGCGCAGCCGTTTGAGCTGGCATCCACGGCGAATGTGCGTGATCTGCAATCCGCTTCTGACCCCTCGCGGGCGGTCAATGCCGCAGCATCCATGCTCTCTAGCCTGACCCAATTTGCAGGGGTTGTTTTGTCGCCTCGGCGCGCTCAGGTCTTCAGACAAATTGAATTTATTCGACTGTCAGAAAAGCGCATTCTGCTCATTATTGTGACGCCCGATGGCGACGTGCAGAACCGTATTTTGTTGACACCACGTGATTACACGAACACCGCCCTCATCGAGGCCGCGAACTTTTTTAACCACAATTTCGCAGGAAAGTCGTTTGCAGAGGTGCGTCAGACTTTATCCCATGACTTGGCGCGCTTGCAGGAAGACATGTCTCGATTGATGCAGGCGGCCGTTGAAGCGGGTGCGCAGGCTGCCGATGAAAGTGAAACGGTCGTGATCGCTGGCGAGCGCAAGTTGCTGGATGTCAACGAGTTAGCCAGCGACATGGATCGCCTACGTAAAACGTTCTCTTTGTTTGAAAAGAAGACGGATCTCATGCAGTTGCTTGAGGTCTCGAGCCGTGCACAGGGTGTACAAATCTACATCGGGGGCGATTCTGAACTGGTCCCCACCGAGGATCTATCGGTGATCACTGCGCCCTATAGCATCGATGGCCACGTCATCGGGACGCTGGGAGTCATTGGTCCCACTCGAATGGCGTACGAGCGCGTGATCCCGATTGTCGACATTACGGCGCGCCTCCTGTCTAGCGCACTTAGCCATCACCCCTCTGAACGGACTTGATATGCGATTTTGGCCTGAACCTAAGCGCGGACGCGCTGATGGCATGCGTTTTTTGACATGGCCGGAACCCTTTGTGCGACCCCGTGTGGGTGTGGTGTTGGTGAATCTTGGTACGCCGGAGGCACCGACTGCGCCGGCTATTCGTAAATATTTGCGGGAGTTTCTCTCAGATCCGCGTGTGATCGAAATACCGAAATTGTTGTGGTGGCCGATTCTGAATGGCCCGATTTTATTAGCCCGCCCGCGAAAGCTCGCGCCTCGGTATCAGAGTATCTGGATGAAGGACGGTTCGCCGCTGCTGGTCTATACCCAGCGCCAAACGGCAGGTGTTCAGCGGATTTTGTCCGAGCGCGGACTTGACGTGCAAGTCGAGACGGGTATGCGCTATGGCAAACCGTCAATTCAAGATGCCATGCTCAAGCTGCGTGATAGCGGCTGCGAGCATATCCTCGTCGTGCCCATGTATCCGCAATACGCCTCGAGCACCACGGCGACTGTGGTGGATGAAGCGACGCGCGTTGCGGCGCGCATGCGTAACCAGCCAGCCCTGCGCTTCGTTAAGCGTTTTCATACGCATCCCGCTTTTTTGCAGCCTCTTGCAAACAAGATTTCGGCACTTTGGCAGGCCCAAGGCCGCCCGCAGAAGTTAGTCATGAGTTTTCATGGTCTGCCGCGTCAATGCGTTGATATGGGCGATCCCTACTGCCGGGATAGCTACGAGACCGCACGTGCCTTGGCGTCTTTGTTAGGCTTGGACGACGATCAGTATCTGGTGACCTTTCAAAGCCGTTTTGGTCCGGCCAAGTGGCTTGAGCCTTACACTGAACCCACCTTGGAAAAGCTGGCCCAACAGGGTGTAACGGATATCGATGTGGTTTGTCCTGGATTCTTGGCGGACTGCCTCGAGACGCTCGAAGAGATCAGTATCGAGGTTCGGGAAACCTTTCTTCACGCGGGCGGCAAGCAGTTTCGCTACATCCCGGCGCTGAACGATGATCCGGCGTGGATGGTGGGATTGGCCGATCTGGTGGAGTCTCAGCTCCAGGGTTGGCCAATAGTTGCTTAGTTTTTAGCCAGAATCTGATAAAAAACTGGCAGATTTCTCCAAAAACTACAGATTTGACCTTGAATCCTAGGGGATTGTCCCCAAATCCAAGGCAACCCATGTATTTTCCGGAGAAATTCAATGACCGCTCATCAAGATCCGACCGCGAATTCCACAGGCGATTCGTCGTTAGACAAGTCAGCTGAGCAAAGCGCGGCCCCGGGCCAGTCCGAGACAAACGCCCAAACAGAGGCCCAATCGCTCGATCCCCTACAGCAGTTACAGGCCGATTTGGCGGCTGCGCAGGCACAGCTCGCTGAGCACAAGGACCAAGTTTTGCGCGCACACGCTGAAATGGAAAATGTTCGTCGTCGTGCTCAGGAAGAGGTTTCGAAGGCGCGCAAGTTCGGAATTGAATCTTTCGCCGAGGGACTTGTGCCGGTTAAAGATAGTCTTGAGGCCGCGCTAGCTCAAACTGAGCAGAGCGCGCAAGATATGCGCGCGGGCATTGAAATGACACTTAAGCAGCTCATCAGTGCTTTTGAGCGAAACCACTTGAAGGAAATAGCACCGTCTGCAGGCGCCAAGTTCGATCCGCACCAGCATCAGGCGATTGCCACTGTACCGGCAGAGCAAGAGTCAAACACTGTCGTGCAGACCTTGCAAAAGGGCTACTTGATCGCCGACCGCGTGTTGCGCCCCGCGCTCGTAACGGTCTCGTCTTAGGCTTGAAATTGATCGACTAGCCCCCAATTACGAAACATCTAAGCATTTAAGTTCTAAAGCATCTAAGCATTCACCCTATTCTGATTTCATAAAAGGTAATTCACCATGAGTAAGATTATCGGTATCGACCTTGGCACCACCAATAGTTGCGTAGCCGTGATGGATGGCGGTCAGGTCAAAATTCTTGAGAACGCCGAAGGCGCTCGCACCACCCCCTCAATCGTCGCCTATATGGAAGACGGTGAGACACTCGTTGGCGCGCCCGCAAAACGCCAGGCAGTCACAAACCCCACGAATACGCTTTACGCCGTCAAGCGATTGATTGGACGCAAGTTCACTGAAGACGCCGTGCAAAAAGACATCAATCTGATGCCTTACAAAATCGTGAAAGCCGATAATGGCGATGCATGGGTCGAAGCACAAAACAAGAAGCTCGCACCATCACAGGTTGCGGCAGACGTTTTGCGCAAAATGAAAAAGACCGCCGAAGATTTCTTGGGCGAAGAAGTAACCGAGGCCGTCATTACTGTGCCTGCTTACTTCAATGACAGCCAGCGTCAAGCGACGAAAGACGCAGGCCGTATCGCTGGTCTAGACGTCAAGCGCATCATCAACGAGCCTACCGCAGCTGCGTTGGCTTTCGGTATGGATAAGTCCGAAAAAGGTGATCGTAAGATTGCTGTATTCGACTTGGGTGGTGGTACGTTCGATATCTCGATCATTGAGATTGCAGACGTTGATGGTGAAAAACAGTTTGAAGTCTTGTCGACCAACGGTGACACGTTCCTTGGCGGAGAAGACTTTGACCAGCGCATCATTGAATATGTGATTGCTGAGTTCAAGAAAGAGCAAGGCGTTGATTTGGGTAAAGATGTTCTGGCACTGCAGCGTTTGAAAGAAGCTGCTGAAAAAGCCAAGATTGAGCTGTCCTCCAGTCAGCAAACTGAAATCAACTTGCCCTACATCACCGCTGATGCGTCTGGTCCTAAGCACTTGAACCTTAAGATGACACGCGCCAAGCTTGAATCGCTGGTTGAAGAGCTCATCGCTCGCACCATTGAGCCTTGCCGCATTGCGATTAAAGACGCAGGCGTAAAGGTTGGCGAAATCGACGATGTCATTTTGGTCGGTGGTATGACTCGCATGCCCAAGGTGCAAGAGAAGGTAAAAGAGTTTTTTGGGCGTGATCCACGCAAAGACGTGAACCCAGACGAAGCGGTAGCAGCAGGTGCTGCCATCCAAGGTTCGGTATTGTCTGGTGACCGTAAAGATGTGTTGTTGCTCGACGTAACACCTTTGTCGCTAGGTATCGAAACGCTTGGTGGCGTGATGACGAAGATGATTACGAAGAACACGACGATTCCGACCCGACACTCGCAAGTGTTCTCGACAGCTGACGACAATCAGCCTGCCGTGACCATTAAAGTGTTCCAGGGTGAGCGTGAGATTGCTGCGGGTAACAAGACGCTTGGCGAATTCAACCTTGAGGGCATTCCACCAGCACCCCGTGGAACCCCGCAAATTGAAGTCACGTTTGATATTGATGCGAACGGTATTGTTCACGTCTCGGCTAAAGACAAAGGCACGGGTAAAGAGAACAAGATCACCATCAAGGCAAACTCTGGACTGACCGAAGAGGAAATCCAGCGTATGGTGAAAGATGCCGAGGCGAATGCCGAGGAAGACCATCGTATGGCTGAGTTGGCTTTGGCGCGTAACAGTGCCGACGGATTAGTCCACGCCACACGCAAGTCCCTGACCGAATACGGCGACAAGCTCGAAGCGGCTGAAAAAACCGCGATCGAAGCGGCTATTGCTGAAGTCGAAGAGGTTTTGAAAAACGGCGGTGACAAGGCTGCGATTGACGCCAAAGTTGAAGCGCTGTCAACGGCTTCACAAAAGCTGGGCGAGAAGATGTATGCCGATGCCCAAGCGGCGCAAGCTGCTGCGGGTGGAGCGCCTGGTGGTGCTGAGCCAGGTTCAAGCAAGCCAGCGGATGACAATGTTGTCGATGCTGAGTTTAAAGAAGTCAAACGCGACCAGAAGTGATCGCCTAGACCAAAGTAGCATCCGCCCGGGACTCTTTTAGAGCATCCCGGGCAAGCTTTTTCTGTTTCACCTTTTTACGAGCCTGAGATCATGGCAAAACGCGACTTCTACGAAATTCTTGGTGTTGCCAAAAACGCTTCCGATGATGACCTGAAAAAGGCCTACCGCAAGCTGGCGATGAAGTATCACCCCGATCGCAATCCCGACAGCAAGGAAGCCGAAGAGAAATTCAAGCAAGCCAAAGAGGCTTATGAAATTCTGTCTGACGAAAATAAGCGTGCTGCGTATGACCGCTACGGACATGCGGGTGTCGATCCCAATGCTGCTGGAATGGGTGGTGCGGGTGGCGCTGGTTTTGGCGATGCGTTTGGTGACATTTTTGGCGAGATCTTTGGTGGTGCGCGCCAGCGAGGCGGTGGTGGACCACAGGTTTACCGCGGTGCTGATCTGAAATACTCAATGGAGATCACGCTCGAGCAAGCAGCTGCAGGCTTTGATACCGAAATTCGTGTCCCGAGTTGGGAAAACTGCGAGGTGTGTAAAGGCAGTGGCTCCAAGCCAGGCACGTCACCCAAGACGTGCCGCACGTGTGGAGGCTCTGGTGCTGTACGCATGCAGCAGGGATTCTTTAGCGTGCAACAGACATGTCCGACATGTCATGGTAGTGGCAAAGAAATCACTGACCCTTGCGTCTCGTGCGATGGTGTCGGGCGCACGCGTCGAAACAAAACGTTGCAGGTGAAGATTCCCGCTGGGATTGATGATGGAATGCGTATTCGATCATCCGGTAATGGCGAGCCTGGCATCAATGGTGGCCCGTCAGGAGATCTGTTTGTCGAGATTCATATCAAACAACACAAGATCTTCCAACGTGACAACGACGATTTGCATTGCGAATTGACGATCCCCTTCACAACGGCTGCGCTTGGTGGAGAAATTCAAGTGCCTACGCTGAGCGGTAAGGCTGAAATCTCAATTCCCGAAGGTACGCAGTCCGGCAAAACTTTCCGTTTGCGCGGCAAGGGGATCAAAGGTGTTCGAGGGGCCTATCCTGGCGACTTGTATTGCCATGTTGTCGTCGAAACACCAGTCAAATTGAACGACGAGCAAAAAACAATCTTGCGACAGTTCGAGGCTTCACTTGGCGAGGGCGGTGAACGCCACTCGCCGCAAAGTAAGTCCTGGACTGATCGCGTTAAGGAGTTTTTTTCTTAAAGTCACCCGCAGCCACGCTACTAAAGGTTTGTGGCTGGAGGTATTTACGCAAGGCCGCATTGACTTGATCCACGGTTAATGCGGCCACTTTTTTGTCTGATTCCGCTGACCACTTGAAGTCACGTCCGGTATCCATGTACGTGATCCAGCCACTGACAAGGTTAGCGTCTTGGGCTCGTGATAGCTTGCGATAGTTCAGTAACGCAGCGATGGCCTCTTTGACCTCAGTTTCGGAGAAACCATCCTTGAGGGCTCGGTCAAATTCTTCACGAATACCTGCCACAATACGCTGTCTGTTTTCCGGTGCAAAAATAGCGTAGACCGACCATGATCCACTCGCTTCGAATGAAGAAACGTTCAAGCGGGTGCGTACGTTATAGGACAGACCATCTTTCTCTCTGATGCGCATCCAGAGTCGAGATGTTTCCGAGCCGCCTAGCATAAAGTTTGCGAGCGTTAGCGCGGCGTAATCGGGGTCCGTATCTTGCAACTTCAGCATACTGCTGGCAATGTAAAACGCATTAGCCTTGTCTGGTGTCTCAACCTGCATTTGCGCCGGTTTGATGTCGCGATAAGGTTCAGGCGTTCGCTTATACGGTGCGCCAGCATTCCACTTATCGAGTGCCTGACGCAAGGTCTGTTCGAGTTTTGTTGGGTCGAACGTCCCGACGGCCGACGCAGAGGTCTGTGCGACACCAAAGAATTTGCGATGGTAGTTGGTTAACTGTTCGCGCGTTAGCGCAGCGACAGAGGTTAACGACTCTTCGAATGTGGGGGTGTATCGAATGTCGTCTTTAGCCCAGGGGCTTCCATGACGCGCGAGCATCCGAGAGGCGATTGCATTGGGCTCTGTCATTGAGCTCTTGATGCTTGTTGCTGTTTTATTGATGTATTCGTCTAACTGCTCTTGCGCGAAGTTCGCGTGTTGCACGACATCTAGTACAAAGCTCGTTAGTTCGTCAATATGTTTGGCAGTCGTCGAGAGCTGAATGGTGAGCCCACCTCCAGCGCTCGACACGCTCACTTGGCCACCCAAGGCATCGATGCGATCACTGATTTGCTGGCGTGTTTGCGTGGGTGTGCCTTTTAGCAATAGTTCTGCCACAGCAATAGTGTTTAAGCGCTGTCCTTTTAGCGAGTCCACATCGCCAAACTGCATTTGAATCGCAACATTCACTCGATCACCCCGTGACTCCTTGGGCAGTAATGCGAGTTGGAGTTGACCATTCTTGAGCTTGACTGTTTTGCGCAGGGTTCGAGCATCGATATTCGTCGGATCAGGGTCAAAGGCCGATGCTTGCTTGAGGCCGGCATCGCCTGTGTAGCCTTTTAACTCCTCTTGCAGATTCGGCTTCGTAAATTGTGGGGCGCGACTTGGCTTGTCGGTCGGGATGTAGACGCCTTCTGTGCGATTTGATTGAACCAGAAAGCGGTCGGCTGCTTGCTGGACATCTTCTAAGGTCGCCGAGCGGATCCGATCTCGAATCACAAAAAATAGACGCCAGTCGCCCAGAGCAATCGCTTCAGTCAGCGTCGCACTGATTTTTTGTGAGTCGCTGAATCCCTGGTCCCATGCCTTGAGCCACTGATTACGCACACGCTCAAGCTCCTCCTTCGTGAACGGTTCTTTCGCAATGTTTTCAATTGTGGCGGTCAGTGTATTGAGCGCGCGCGTTTGATCCATGTCTGTTTGTAGACTTGCGCCGAACATTACGCTCCCAGGTGCCGTTCGATCCATCGTAAAAGCAAACACTCCCGCCGCTAACTTGTTGGCGACGAGCGCTTTGTATAGGCGTCCCGAGGGCGTATCACCAATAATCATGCTGGCAAGGTCTAGCGCTGCGAAGTCTTTGTGTGCTGCAGATGGAACGTGGTACATCGCGGCGACCAGTGGCGAGCCACCCGTTCGGCGCAACGTCACGCGACGTTCGCCGTCCTGCGCGGGTTCGACGGTGTATTCCGGTGGGAGCACTCGTGTGGGCTTTGGAATTTTTCCGAAAGATTGCACGACATCTTTTAGCACCGCTTCTGGATCAAATTTACCGGCGATTACGAGTACTGCATTGTCGGGCTGGTAGTAGGTTTTGTAGAATTCGCGTAGTTTAGGGATGTCGACGTTTTCGACATCGGAACGCGCGCCAATGGTGCTTTTGCCGTAGTTATGCCACTCATAGGACACCCCAAGCATTCGCTGCATCAGAATTCTGAACGCGTTGTTTTCACCGTTCTCCATCTCATTGCGCACGACCGTCATTTCTGTATCGAGGTCTTCACGCTTAATGCTCGCGTTAATCATCACGTCCGCTTGCCACGCTAGATACCAAGCCAATGTTTGTGGATTAGACGAGAAGCTTGCGTAGTAGTTTGTGCGGTCGACTGAGGTCGTGCCGTTGGCCTGTAGGCCTCGCTTCGAAAACTCGCCCAACGCGTTGGGCATATTGGGCGTACCTTTAAACAGCATATGTTCAAGAAGGTGCGCCATGCCGGTTTCGCCATAGTTTTCATGGCGTGATCCGACTAAGTAGGTCATGTTTACAGTGGTACTTGGTTTGGAGTCGTCTGGCGCCAGCAAGATGCGCAGGCCGTTTGCATCCAATCGGTATTCTGTGATGCCCTCTACCGATTGAACCGTGGTGATGCCGGGTGGCGGGGTCAGAGCCCATGTGTGCGTATGAAATAGAACAAGCGTTACGCTAACTAAAATATTTTTTAGAGCGCCTAATGGGTGCAACATACGGACATTCCTGAGAGGGGAGCGGAACCGGTTGGAGTGTCCGGTTCGAAATAGGTTCACTTCGAAAGCAGTCGCATGGCTTGTTCGATACCCGATACAGTGACTGGGAACATCTTGTCTTGAACAATATTACGAATGAGTGCGATGGACTGACGATATTGCCAAGACGCCTGCGGCTCAGGATTTAGCCATACAGATTTTGGCCATGCGCTCACCATACGCTGCAGCCATTCGGCACCCGGTTCTTTGTTGTAGTGCTCGACGGATCCGCCAGGCTGCAGGATTTCGTATGGACTCATGGTGGCGTCCCCAACAAAAATCAAACGCCAGTCTGCGTTAAATTTCCGCAGCACGTCCCAGGTCTCGAAGCGTTCCATTTGGCGGCGTCGATTAGATTTCCAGAGGTGTTCGTAGGGACAGTTGTGGAAGTAATACACCTCCAGGTTACGAAACTCACTGCTGGCGGCAGAAAATAACTCTTCGACTCGGGCGATGTGGTCATCCATACTGCCGCCCACGTCCAGTAGCATCAAGACTTTGACGTTGTTGTGTCGTTCCGGCACCATTTTGATGTCTAGATAGCCTGCGTTGCGAGCGGTGCTGGCGATGGTGTCGCCTAAATCCAATTCAAAATCGGATCCCTCTCGTGCAAATCGTCTTAGTCGACGCAAAGCGACCTTGAAGTTACGCGTGCCGAGTTCAATCGAGTCGTCATAGTCGCGAAAGTTACGCTCGTCCCAAACTTTGATGGCCGAGCGTCCGCCACCTGAACCACCGACGCGTATACCTTCGGGATTTGCACCACCATTACCAAAGGGAGATGTGCCGCCGGTGCCAATCCACTTGTTGCCACCTTCATGGCGGCCTTTTTGCTCTTCGAGACGTTCTTTAAACATTTCCATGAGCTTGTCCCAGCCGTGCTTTTCCAGCTTTGCTTTTTGTTCTGGAGTCAGATTTTTTTCAAGCTTACTAATGAGCCAGTCAAGCGGGATTTTTTTGCCTGGTGGAAGCTTTTGTTCGAGACTTCGATAATAGGTCGCAAATGCACGATCAAAACGGTCGAATAAGGTCTCATCCTTAATCAGCGTTGTGCGCGAGAGAAAATAAAAATCCTCTAGCGTGGGCGGCATGATCGGACTAGACAGCGCTTCGAGCAGTGTCAAATACTCTTTTACCGAAACCAGAAGTTTCTGGCTGCGAAGGTGGTAAAAAAAATCAACCAGCATGACGTTTGAGTTGATAGGTGAGGTGATCGCGCACTTCGGGCCATTCGCCCGCGATAACGCTATACATAACGGTGTCTCGCACAGTGCCATCACGTCGCAGGGCATGGTGTCGGAGGATTCCGTCAAGTTTCGCACCCAGTCTCTCGATGGCGCGTCGTGATGCGTAGTTAAAGTTATCAGTGCGCCACCCCACCACGGCGGCGCCCAAGGTGTCAAAGGCGTGAGTCATCAGCATCAGCTTGCAGGCTGTGTTCACGTACGTGCGCTGGCGACTTTTGGCGTACCAGGTGAAGCCAATCTCAAGACGTGCGACCGCAGGCACGATATCGTGATAACTGGTGCAGCCGATGACTGTACTTGTGGCCTCATCAATGACGGCGAACGCGAGTCGATGTCCCTCGGCCCAGCCTTTCAAGGCGGTATCGATGTAGGCCGCCGTTTGGTCAGGTTCTGGGACGGAGGTCACCCGTAGCGTCCAAAGCTCTCCGTCTTTGGCCGCGGCCTTCAAACCATCAAGGTGTTGATGGCCAAGCGGCTCAAGTCTCAGGCCGTGCCCACGCAGGGTGCATGGAGAAGGGGCGATGCGAAACGTCTGTGAGGTGGCCATGATCACGATCCCGCGGGGCGACGAGTGCTGTTACGTGTCACGGCGGCCAGACGCTCGAGCAGTTGAAGGTCTTGTTCGTTTTTGAGTAGTGCACCCGCTAGCATCGGGATTGATGTGGCGGCATGAGCATCGATCTCGGCAGGGGTCACGTCCTCGGCGATCAACAGACGCAGCCAGTCGAGAAACTCACTTGTCGAAGGTTTCTTTTTGAGTCCTGGCGCTTCGCGTAGTGCAAAAAACGTATCAAGCGCGGCGCGAAGCACGTCAGCATGTAGGTCTGGGAAGTGAACATCTACAATACTGCGCAGCGTGTCGCGATCTGGAAAACGGATGTAATGGAAAAAGCAGCGTCGCAAAAAGGCGTCTGGCAAATCTTTTTCGTTGTTTGAGGTGATGATCACGAGCGGTCTGTGGCGCGCCTTAATCGTTGACCGCGTCTCGTAAACATGAAACTCCATTTGGTCGAGTTCGCGCAGCAAGTCGTTCGGGAACTCAATATCGGCTTTGTCAATTTCGTCAATCAGCAGCACCACAGGCTCTGGTGATTCAAATGCCTGCCACAGAACACCCTGCATGATGTAGTTGCGAATATCTTTGACTTTTTCTTCGCCCAACTGCGAGTCGCGCAAACGCGAAACGGCGTCGTATTCGTACAGTCCTTGATGCGCTTTGGTCGTCGATTTGATGTGCCACTGCAATAAGGGGCGGCCGAGTGCGCTGGCGACTTCTTCAGCGAGCATGGTTTTACCCGTGCCGGGCTCGCCCTTGATAAGCAAGGGGCGCTGAAGCGTTAGTGCGGCGTTCACCGCGAGTTTAAGGTCGTCAGTGGCGACGTAGCGTGCTGTGCCGTCAAAACGGGTGGTCGGGTCTGAGGCGGGGTGAGCGTTGGTCATCGGTGGCTAAAATGATTAGAGTGTGAGGTGGTATTGCTGGAATTTAAAGTGCAATTCCACCAATTATCGTACAATCCTCACGTTTTGCGGCCGGGAGTCGATCCCGGGTCATTTCCCTGCCAGACCAAGAGTCCAATATGAAGTTTTCGAACACGATCGCCACAGCGGCCCTTGCCGCCACCTGTTTGGTTGCTTTGCCAGCATTGGCAGCAGACGAGCCTAAAGGTAATGTTGAAGCCGCCAAGGCTAAAGTCTCTATGTGTATCGGATGTCACGGCATCCCTGGGTATAAGGCGAGTTTCCCAGAGGTTTATTCTGTCCCCAAGATTGCTGGACAAAACGAAAAGTACCTCCAAGTGGCTTTGCGCGCTTACGCCTCCGGCGAGCGTACACATCCCACGATGGATGCCATCGCTAAAAGCCTGTCAGCGCAGGATATTGCTGACATTGCTGCTTATTACTCTTCGCTCAAATAATCGGGGGCTTATATGAAAATCACTACGCTCGCCCTTGGTTCGGTTGTATTGCTCGGTGCTGTGGCGACAAGCCAGGCTGCTGACTTAGCTGCTGGCAAGGCTGTCTGGGAAAAACTTAATTGCGCGTCGTGCCATGGTGCAGATGGCGTCAAGTCTGTTGACCCATCCTATCCGGTTTTGGCTGGTCAGCACGCTGACTTTTTGTCGCAGGCCTTGCGCTCATATCAGCGCGGTGCTTCAGGTGCGCCCGCTTCGGCAAACGTTCGCAAAAATGCGATTATGGGTGCTTTTGCGAAGCAGCTTTCCAAGCAGGATATTGAGAATGTGTCTGCCTGGTTGGCAGCTCAACCTAGCCCGCTTTCCGTACGTCGCTAGTTTTACTTGGATGCAGCGTGGTCGGTCGCTAATCCCGACTGACTCGCTGACGAATCAGTTCAATATAGGCGTCGCTATCCAGCGCTTTGCCTAACCTCTGAGATTCCCACACGACTGTGCCTAGGCATTCCATGACTTCATGGGCTGCGTCGTGCGGACTTGACCGTGAAGCGAGTCTGTCAAAAGCGTCTCGAATACCGCGGGGGTGATCAATCGATAGTTGCTCGGCAATCGCCAAGTGCATGGAGAGATGCAAAAAAGGGTTGGTTTTTCCCTCTTCAACGTTGAATTCGCGCGTCATGGAATCCGGTTGCTCTAAGGCATCGTGGTACTCGGGGTGCTGCTGAATCCAGTCGAGCGCAATGGCCTCGAGAGGACTAAGAATATCTTGTTTCTTATGCTTACGCCATGCGTCGATGAAAAACTGGCGCACTTGATCGCGTGAAGGGTTAAACATGATTTCTACTCATGAAACTGAAACTCGGTAAGCTCTAGTCTAACAATTCACCTTTCGCAATATCTTGCGCAATACGGTGGTGATCCCTTTTGGGGCACGAATGTCGCGAAATCGCCAAAAACTTTGCTTATTTGATGCGTAAATAGGGTATACCCTGATGTGATGGCTCCCGCTGTGGTGCAGAATCGTCAGCATGCAGGTGAGGAGACAATGCTTCGCGTAGACGGGCAATGAATATAAAAATACAAAAAAGCACAACGGCTGGCACATTCGTGTCGGCCGTTGTCGCTTATGCGTCAGGCTCGAGTATCCTTTGACCATCATGACACCTAATGGGACGCCCAAAGTGCGCAATCGAGCTTCTAGTTATTGGCGCGGCAACGTGATGTTGATTTTGTGTTTGCTGTGCGTGTGGTTACTTGTGAGCTTCGTCCCCGTCTTTTTCGCGCGCGCGTTGTCCGGCCTCTATATTTTCGACTGGCCATTTCCTTTCTGGATGGCAGCATTTGGCGCACAATTCTGCTTTCTGCTCATCATCGGCCTGTACGCTTGGGGGATGGATAGCTTGGATGGACGTGAGCGCCGTGCGCGTCGCGATCGAGATCGGGAGATCTAATGCGTCTGAGCGCTCAACAGCCCCGCACGCAAGCAATGCAGCTATTTCGGGGTTACGCGGCCTACACCGTCGGTTTCGTTGCCCTTGTTGCGCTGCTTGCTGCTCTAGAAGTGTTCGGGCTTGCGCGCCACTGGATTGGTTATGTGTTTCTGCTTTCCACCGTAGCGATGTATGCCGGCATTGGAATTATGTGCCGGACATCCGATCCTGTTGAGTATTATGTGGCGGGGCGACGTGTTCCCGCACTCTACAACGGCATGGCCACTGCTGCGGACTGGATGTCCGTCGCTTCCTTCATAGGAATTGCTGGAACACTCTATTTGACGGGTTACAACGGCTTAGCTTACATACTTGGTTGGACCGGTGGCTACGTCCTGGTTGCACTGTTTCTTGCGCCGTATCTGCGCAAGTTCGCGGGCTACACCATCCCAGATTTTTTAGGCGCCCGATATGAGGGTAATGTAACGCGTTTGATTGGTGTGTTGTGTGCGGTGCTCTGCTCGTTTATTTATCTGGTGGCGCAGATTTACGGCGTCGGCATCATCACGACGCGAATGACTGGAATTTCTTTTGAGCTCGGCATCTTCATTGGCTTGGGCGGCGTGCTGGTGTGCTCCTTTTTGGGGGGTATGCGGGCTGTGACATGGACGCAAGTTGGGCAATACATCATTTTGGTTATTGCTTATTTAGTTCCCGTTGTTTGGCTTGCTGTTAAACAGACCAGCGAACCCGTTCCGCAAGTTGCGGCAAGTGCGGTGCTACAACAAGTCACGGAGCGCGAGCGTGAGCTGACACACGATCAGGCGGAACGGCAAGTCAGAGCATTGTGGCAGGCGCGCGCAACGACGATGCAGGAACGTATTGACGCCTTGCCGTATTCTTTTGAAGATGAGAAGCAGCAACTGCAGTGGCGTTTGTTGCGCGCCCGTGCCAACGATGCCTCGATGGCTGAAATACGTTCACTTGAACGCGAGTATGCGAACTATCCTAAATCACTTGAAGCAGCTCGTACGGCTTGGACTAAAGCTAGAGACGACTACATTGCGCGCGCATCCCCGCCGACACCACATGCCGATCCCTTCGCGGGTAAAAAACACGAAAGTCCTGAGGCGGCGCGTAACAACTTTCTAGCAATCGTATTGTGTTTGATGCTGGGCACGGCAGGGTTACCGCACATCTTGATGCGCTCACTGACGACACCGTCGGTTAGTGAGGCGAGGAAATCCGTATTTTGGTCTTTGCTCTTTATCTTGTTGTTGTACATGACGGCCCCAGCGTTGGCGATTTTGATCAAGTTTGAAATTTATTCGGACTTGGTCGGCATCCCTTTCGCTGAGCTTCCGGCTTGGGTGCATGCATGGTCTGCGGTGGATCGCTCTTTAATCAGTATCGTAGACCTTAATCACGACGGAGTCGTACAGCTGGCGGAGGTTCATCTCGGTGCAGATGTTGTGGTGTTGGCCGCACCCGAGATGGGCGGTTTGCCTTATGTCATTTCAGGTCTTGTCGCCGCGGGTGCCTTGGCGGCAGCCCTGTCCACCGCGGATGGCTTGTTATTAACCTTATCGAACGCCTTGTCTCACGACACGTTGTTTAGAGTGGTGTCGCCGAGAATGGGTGCTGGTAGACAAGTCATTTTGTCTAAGATGTTATTGCTCGTTGTGGCGTTTGCCGCGGCTTGGGCTGCAACGCGCACTCCTGCTGACATCTTGTTTCTGGTCGGTGCAGCGTTTTCGTTTGCCGCGGCTTCGTTCTTTCCTGTGTTGGTGATGGGGGTGTTTTGGAAGCGTGCAAATAAGTACGGTGCGGCTGCGGGCATGTTGTTAGGACTAGGCGTCACTATTTTTTACATGGTGCAGACTCAGCCGTGGCTGCGCGAGCTGGTGCTGGGTGTACCTACTGGCGTGCCTGTGGAGTTGTGGTGGCATATTCAGCCAATCGCCGCAGGTATTTTTGGTGCGCCCGTCGCGTTCGCAACGATTATCGTGGTGTCCTTGTTGACGCCTGCACCGCTACCCTCGACCCAGCAGATGGTGGACTACTTAAGGCAGCCGGATTAGAACCAAGAGAGCTCCCAGGCCGCCGTGTGCGAGCGGAGCGCTCGCGAAGGCGCTGACAGCGGGTAATTGAGTTAACCACTGCGCGACGCGGCTTTTTAATACAGGTTGACTATTCGGCGAGCCATAGCCTTTGCCATGCACAATACGCACACAACGCGCGCCATGGCTTTGACTTTCTGTGATAAACGAGGTGAGTGCTACGCGAGCCTGATCGCTATTGAGTCCATGCAAGTCTAAATGGGCGCTGATTGGCCAATACGCACGGCGTAGTTGACGTTGAACGTCTGGTCCGATTCCCGGCGCGGCCCATTGCAGCTCCGTGTGCTCATCTGCAGGAACAGAAACGCCGTCAGAGAGTCCCGAAGTGGCCTTCTGCTCTTGACCGACGGCACGGGTGCGACGCTGCGCGAGCTGATCGATTGTGCTTTGGCCAGACGTTGTCCGCCGCAAGATACGCTTGTCTGAGGTGAGTGGCGTGACTGCTTGTGTCATCCGCGCAAAGAGTTGACGATCAGCCGCGTTTGCGGCACTTGCAGCCTGCGCCTGTTTTTGTTGTGCTTGCGCGCGCGCCTCATCCGCTTGCCGGGCCGCTGAGGCGGCCGCATGCAGGCGTTTGAGATCTGCAAGACCCGCTTTATTGCTCCGCATTCTCCAGCCACCGTTGAGCGTCCAGAGCTGCCATACAGCCAGTTCCCGCACTGGTGATGGCTTGACGGTAGACGTGATCCTGCACATCGCCCGCGGCAAACACGCCTGGAACAGAGGTCATGGTTGCCAATCCCGATAAACCGCTGCGCGTGACAATGTAGCCATTGGCCATCTCCAACTTTCCCTCAAAAATACTTGTGTTTGGTTGATGTCCAATCGCAATGAAGACCCCGGTTACCGCCAGTTCCATCGAGGGCTCCCCTTTAGTGGACCGCAAACGCACGCCGGTTACGCCGCTTTGATCACCCAGTACTTCATCTAACTCGCGGAACGCGGCGATTTTCATGTTGCCGTTTGCGACCTTTTCCATCATTTTGTCGATCATGATGGGCTCCGCACGGAACTTGTCACGGCGATGTACGACCGTGACCGAGCGGCAAATATTGGATAAATAGAGCGCCTCTTCGACGGCCGTGTTTCCCCCGCCAATCACTGCAACATCCTGATTTTTGTAGAAAAATCCGTCACAAGTTGCGCAGCCAGATACCCCGCGCCCCATGAATGCTTCCTCGGAGGGGAGGCCAAGATACTTAGCCGAGGCCCCAGTTGCGATGATGAGGGCGTCGCAAGTGTATTGCGCACCCCCATCTCCGGTTAGACGAAAGGGGCGGCTCGAAAAGTCGACACTGGCGATATGGTCGAATACCATCTCAGTATTGAAGCGTTCGGCGTGTGCGGCAAAGCGTTGCATGAGCTCGGGGCCTTGTACGCCGGCGGCGTCTGCCGGCCAGTTGTCGACCTCTGTGGTGGTCATGAGTTGACCGCCCTGGGCTAGGCCAGTGATCATGACGGGGTTCAGGTTGGCACGGGCAGCGTAGACTGCCGCGGTGTACCCGGCGGGGCCTGAGCCCAAAATGAGAACTTTGGCGTGTTTTGGCATTGACATTGAATTTACCCTCTAGGTTGACCTGCAAATTATAATGTTCTCCATGCCTCGACTTTCTCCTGCCACTACGCGCCCCTCGCGCACCACCCGAAACACCCGAAATGGGCCTTCAGCACTGCAAACGCGGCTGTTATCTATCGCCCGAGAAGCGCGTTGGATTTTGTTTGCAGCTCTAGCCGCTTGGCTTGCGCTAGTACTGGCGACGTGGAACTCAGCTGATCCGGCTTGGTCTCACTCGGTCGGCCGGGACGCCGAACATCTCCATAATCGTGGCGGTGTGATGGGTGCCTATTTGGCCGACATACTGCTTTACTTGTTTGGCTTTTCGGCATGGTGGTGGGTCATTCTTTTGATTCACCGTGTTCGGGCTGGATATTTGCGCTTAGCTGCGCAGCTTCGCACCCGAGGTGAGCCCGAGGCGCTTGCGCGGGTCAGATGGGAGCAGGGAATTGGCTTCTTCGTCGCGTTACTCGGATCTGTTGGGTTAGAAGCCTATCGGCTTAGTTCGTTTGGGTTGCAGTTGCCTGGACGCATGGACTACAACAGTGGTGCCGGTGGTGTGATCGGTCATGTGTGGTCTGGATTTTTAGCGCAGGCTGTTGGCTTCGCTGGCAGCACCATCATTTTGATTGCAATGATCGCGATCGGCTCGAGTTTGTTTTTCGGATTTTCGTGGGCCACTGTCGCTGAAAAAGTTGGCACAGCGCTTGAGTGGGTCATACTCAAGTTCAGCAGTATCCGTAGCGCGCGTCAGGATCGACGTGCAGGTCAAGTCGCGCAGGCGGTACGTCATGAGCAAGTGGAGGCCAAGCACGAAAAAATTGTGCATGAACAGCCCATACGCATTGAGCCTGCGATTGTCGAAGTACAGAAGTCGGAGCGTGTACAAAAAGAGAAGCAGCAATCCCTGTTTGTCGAGCCCGTCGTGGCCGGTGCTTTGCCTGCTTTGAGTTTGTTGGATCAACCCGAGCCTGCTTTTGAAACCGTCTCGGCTGAAACAATTGAATTTACCTCGCGTTTAATCGAGAAGAAGCTTGCCGATTTCGGCGTCGAAGTACAGGTGGTCGCAGCGCAGGCGGGTCCTGTCATTACGCGCTACGAAATTGAGCCTGCAACAGGTGTGAAGGGTAGTCAGATCGTTAATCTGGCCAAGGACCTTGCGCGGGCTCTTAGCTTGGTTAGTATCCGTGTTGTTGAGACAATACCGGGTAAGAATTTGATGGGCTTTGAGTTGCCCAACCCCAGAAGGCAGATGGTGAAGCTTTCGGAGATTCTAGGATCGCAGGTCTATCACTCAAGCAGTTCGCTCGTCACCATGGCGCTTGGTAAAGATATCGCTGGCCATGCGGTGGTAGCAGACTTAGCAAAAATGCCGCACTTATTAGTGGCCGGTACAACGGGATCAGGTAAATCGGTTGGTATCAACGCGATGATCCTGTCGTTGCTTTATAAAGCCGATGCCTCACAGACGCGGTTGATCCTGATTGATCCGAAGATGCTTGAGATGAGTGTCTATGAAGGCATTCCGCATTTGCTTGCTCCGGTTGTCACGGACATGCGTCAAGCTGCTAATGCGTTGAACTGGTGTGTGGGCGAGATGGAAAAGCGCTACCGCCTGATGAGTAAGTTGGGCGTCCGTAACTTGACTGGTTTCAACAATAAGATCCGTGATGCGATCAAGCGCGAGGAGCCAATCCCTAATCCGTTTTCTCTCACGCCCGAGGCGCCAGAGCCACTCAAAGAGCTTCCAACGATTGTGGTGGTGATTGATGAATTAGCAGATTTGATGATGGTGGTGGGTAAGAAGATTGAAGAGCTGATCGCGCGCCTTGCGCAGAAGGCCCGCGCGGCAGGAATTCACTTAATTCTTGCAACGCAGCGGCCAAGTGTAGATGTCATCACCGGGTTGATCAAAGCTAACATTCCGACACGGATTGCTTTCCAAGTGTCTTCCAAAATTGATTCTCGTACGATTCTCGATCAGATGGGGGCGGAAGCATTGCTTGGTCAAGGTGACATGCTTTATATGCCACCAGGAACAGGTCTGCCTGTTCGAGTGCACGGTGCATTTGTCTCGGATGAAGAGGTGCATCGCGTGGTCGAGTCTTTGAAGGCTCAGGGCGAGCCAGATTACATCGACGGTTTGTTAGAAGGTGGCGTTGAGGGTGAGACCGGTGATGGTGTGAGTAGCGTCACAGGCTTCGCAAATGCCGAAGCAGACCCCATGTATGACCAGGCGGTTGAAATCGTCTTGAAAAATCGCCGTGCCTCGATCTCGTTGGTTCAACGACATTTGCGGATAGGTTATAACCGCGCCGCGCGTTTGCTCGAGCAGATGGAGAACGCAGGCTTGGTGTCAGCGATGCAATCCAACGGTAATCGCGAAATTCTCGCGCCTAATGCGGTTCATGAGGAATGATGATGCGGCATCGTATGCGACGGTTTGCGCAATCGTTGTGTTCGATGACTGTTGTATGCCTGTTAAGTTTTTCGTCGACCATACTTTACGCGCAACCTGCACCCGACCAACTGCGAAGTTTTGTACAAGCCGTACAGTCTGCGACCGGTAATTTCTCGCAATTTACTGTCGGCCCCCAAGGGCAAACTAAGCCGGCTCAGACGGGTCGCTTCTCTTTCAAACGGCCTGGGCAATTTAACTGGGAAGTGCTCAAGCCCTATGCTCAGCAGATCCTATCTGATGGGCAACAAATTTATCAATTTGATCCGGATCTGAATCAGGTGACGGTGCGTAAAGTCGATCAAGCCATCGGGGCGTCACCCGCTTCGATTTTGTTCGGCTCTGGCGCACTCGATGATGCGTTTAGGGTGTCTGTGCTGCCAGACAAAGATGGGTTGGCATGGTTGAGGGCTGTGCCTCGCTCTGGCGACGCAGGGTTCGTGCACGTTGACCTCGGGTTTCAGGACGGACTTCCAGCGCATATCATTTTGCTCGATGCGTTTGGTCAGACGACGCACGTCAAACTGGCTGGCTTAGCGCGTAATCCAAGTCTGTCTGTGGATGTATTTAAGTTTGTGCCGCCCGCAGGCGCTGACGTCGTGCGTATGCAATGACGGATTTATTTAAATCCAAGCCTGTCCCCCCGCTTGCCGAGGCACTACGCCCTGCAACCTTGGATGAGGTGGTCGGTCAGAGTCACCTATTGGGGCCTGGCAAGCCTTTGCGTGTTGCGTTTGAATCCGGTCGCCCGCACTCCATGATTTTGTGGGGTCCGCCCGGCGTTGGCAAAACAAGCCTCGCACGTTTAACTGCCCAGGCGTTTGATTGTTCGTTTATTGCGATATCGGCTGTATTCGCAGGGGTCAAAGAGATCCGTGCGGCGATGGACGAAGCGCAAATGACACTCGAGCAATACCAGCGACGCACGCTTTTGTTTGTTGATGAAATTCATCGCTTTAATAAGTCGCAGCAAGATGCGTTATTGCCTTTTGTCGAATCGGGTCTCGTGACCTTTATCGGCGCAACAACAGAAAACCCGTCTTTTGAAGTGAACGCGGCTTTGTTATCGCGTGCGCAAGTTTATGTATTGCAATCACTGAATGAGGGTGAGCTGCGAGAATTATTGCTGCGCGCACAGCGAGTTGTTTTGCAGAATCTACAGTTCGAGGATGCGGCCGTTGATACTCTGATTGGGTATGCTGATGGTGACGCACGTCGTTTTTTGAGTTTGCTCGAGCAAGCAAGTGTCGCTGCTCAGAATGCGGGGCTGGCATGCGTAGATAGCTCCTTGGTTCAAAACGCGTTGAGTATGAATGCGAGACGCTTTGACAAAGGAGGCGACAATTTTTACGACCAGATATCGGCGCTGCATAAATCCGTGCGTGGGTCGAGTCCTGATGCTGCGCTGTATTGGTTGACACGTATGTTGGACGGTGGTGCGGATCCCAAGTATCTGTCACGCCGTATTGTGCGAATGGCCTGGGAGGACATTGGCCTGGCCGATCCACGCGCGATGCAAATTGCGAACGATGCTGCACTGACCTACGAGCGACTTGGCTCCCCGGAGGGCGAGCTCGCTCTGGCTCAGGCCGTTTTATATCTAGCGGTCGCACCCAAAAGTAATGCCGGATATATGGCTTACAACCAAGCAGTCGCATTTATTAAAAATGACGGTTCACGCACCGTGCCGATTCATTTGCGTAATGCGCCGACAAAGCTCATGAAGGAACTTGGTCATGGTCATGCCTATCGCTATGCGCACGATGAGCCCGAGGCCTACGCGGCTGGGGAATCTTATCTTCCAGAAGGAATGCGTGAGCCCAGGTGGTATGTTCCGACCCCTCGTGGACTAGAGGCGAAAATTGCCGATAAGCTTGCGCATCTGCGCGAGTTGGATGCGCAAGCGCGCAAGAAAGTAAAGGATTAACGTAATGGAATGGCTAGATGCGCTCACCTTAGCCCGTATTCAGTTCGCGTTTACGGTCAGCTTTCACATTATTTTCCCGTCGTTTTCCATTGGATTAGCGAGCTACCTGGCGGTGCTCAACGGACTACATCTCGCGACAGGCAAAGCGGTTTACCTCACACTTTTTAACTACTGGAAGAAGATCTTCGCCATTGCGTTTGGTATGGGGGTCGTCTCTGGAATTGTGATGAGCTATGAGTTCGGCACTAACTGGAGCGTTTTTGCTGATAAAACAGGACCGGTGCTTGGACCCCTGATGGGCTATGAGGTGATGTCGGCGTTTTTCCTAGAGGCAGGATTCTTGGGGGTGATGTTGTTTGGGCGAGAGCGCGTAGGACCCAAATTACATTGCTTCGCGACTGCGATGGTTGCACTCGGCACCTTTATGTCTGCTTTTTGGATATTGTCGGTCAACAGCTGGATGCAAACGCCTGCTGGGTACGCGATGAATGATGTTGGTCAGTTTGTCGTAGCGGATTGGTCGGCGGTTATCTTTAATCCTTCGTTCCCGTATCGCTTAGTGCACATGTTGTTGGGTGCGTATTTGACGACTGCCTTTGTGGTGGGGGGTGTGGCGGCTTATCACCTTCTGCGCAACAAATCTGAGTGCGTGTCGGGCTCTGCAACCGCGGTGATGTTTTCCATGGCGTTGTGGATGGCCGCGATCGTTGCACCCTTGCAGATTGTCGCGGGCGACGCCCATGGGTTAAATACTCTCGAGCATCAGCCTCGGAAAATTGCGGCGATAGAGGGGCATTATGAGACCGTTAAAGGTGCGCCACTCATTCTGTTTGGGGTGCCTAACTCGAAAGAAGGGCGCATGGACTACACCGTGCAAATCCCGTACTTGGGCAGCTTAATTTTGACGCACTCCCTTGATGGCGAGATTCAAGGGATGAACACTTGGCCTGCCAATGAACAACCGCCGATGGGTATTGTATTTTATGCATTCCGCGTGATGGTGGGCATAGGTACCCTCATGTGTTTGCTTGGGTTATGGAGCTTGTGGTTGCGATACAAAGGTCGGTTGTATGACGCACCGTGGCTGCATCGCGCAGCCTTATGGATGGGCCCCTCAGGCTTCATTGCTGTACTTGCGGGGTGGACGGTGACCGAGGTTGGGCGCCAGCCGTATACGGTCTACAACTTATTGCGGACATCCGAGTCGGCTGCACCGATCGACGCTGCTGCAATCGGGTTCTCTTTAGTGGCATTCGTTATCGTGTATTTTTCTTTGTTTGGAGCGGGTGTGTATTACATCTTCAAACAGATGGCGCACTTACCTTCCGCGCTAGAGCCGGACTTGCCCATAGAAGAACCGATGCGTGCCGCGGGTCTAGCAGGCGCACGCGCTGGCGTGATTGGTCAATCGGGTACGGGAGGTCAAGCATGACGATCGATCTCCCGCTGATTTGGGCTGGCTTAATTGCGTTTGCAGTGTTGGCCTACATTGTCTTAGACGGATTTGATCTGGGTATCGGTATTTTGTTTCCTTGGGGGCGCACTGAGGAGCACCGAGATCAGATGATGAATACGGTCGCACCCGTGTGGGATGGTAATGAAACGTGGCTGGTTTTGGGTGGAGGCGGATTGTTTGCGGTTTTTCCTCTAGCCTATGCGGTCATCATGCCTGCGTTGTATGCCCCCATCATCATCATGTTGCTTGCCCTTGTGTTTCGCGGAGTGGCGTTTGAGTTCAGATGGAAGAGCCACGCCCGCAAGTACCTGTGGGATTGGGCATTCGCAGGTGGTTCGACTGTTGCAACGTTTGCCCAGGGCGTAGCGCTTGGCGCGCTGATTCAAGGAATACCGGTTGCGAATCGTGCGTATGCTGGTGGTTGGTGGGATTGGCTGACGCCCTTTAGTTTGCTCACTGGCTTCGCCTTGGTGATAGGTTATGCCTTGTTAGGTGCGACATGGTTGGTTCTAAAAACGGAAGACGAGGTCGCGCGGATTGCAAGAAAAGCTGCATTCGGATTGGGTCTGGTTTTATTGGCACTCATTTGTTTGGTGAGTATCTTGACGCCTTTCATGCACGAACACTTTATGCAGAAGTGGTTCGCGTGGCCGGCGATGGCGTTCGTTGCTCCGGTGCCGCTGCTAGTTCTCGTCTGTGCATACGCCTTGTTTAAAGGGTTGTCGGACAACTCTAGTTTGATGCCGTTTTTGGCGGTGCAAGGGTTATTTGTCTTGTCGTATGTAGGCTTGTTGATCAGCTTTTTTCCGTACATCGTACCCTCTTCGCTAACCCTTTGGCAGGCCGCTGCACCTGACAATAGCCTGCGATTTTTATTAGTGGGTGCAGTGATCCTGATTCCTCTTATTTTGGCCTATACGGCATACGCGTATTGGGTTTTTCGCGGTAAGGTGCGAGCCAAGCACCACTACCACTAGATTCCTATGAAGCGATGGCTTTGGTTTCTGGTGATTTGGGCATCAAGTGTCGCGTGTTTGGCTGCGGTTGCCTGGTTGCTACGCCGTTTACAATACTGGCTTCATTAGCCCTCACTGCATAAACATCATGCTTGACCCCGCTTTGTTGCGTAAAGATTTGGATGCCGTTGTTCGTCGCTTAGCCTCCCGAGGTTTTGTTTTTCCGATGGACCGGTTCAATGAGCTCGAATCTCGTCGAAAGTCAGTTCAAACTGAAACTGAAAATCTGCAGGCGCAACGCAATGCGTTCGCGAAACAAATTGGTGCGCTGAAGTCTCGCGGTGAGGACGCCTCTGCGGTGCTTGCTGAGTCGCAGGCGATTCCAGCAAAGCTGAAGGCGCTGGAAGTTGATCTTGCAGAGATACAGTCTCAGCTTTCAGATATGCTGATGGCAATTCCTAATCTGCCGCATGAGAGTGTTCCGCAAGGTGCTGACAGTGAGGGAAATATCGAAGTCCGTCGCTGGGTACCACAACCTGATACTTCGGGAGATCCTCAGCGCTTGGCGTTCGAGCCTCGTGATCACGTCACCCTGGGCGAGGCGATCGGACTAGATTTCGATACGGCCGCTAAACTGTCTGGTGCAAGATTTAGCTTTATGCGTGGTCCGGTTGCACGGTTGCATCGCGCCCTCGCGCAGTTCATGCTAGATCTGCAAACTGGCACTCACGGTTACACGGAGTGCTATACGCCCTACATTGTCAATGCCTCGACACTCATGGGAACGGGCCAATTGCCCAAATTCAAAAATGATATGTTCTGGGTGACGCGTGGCGGTGACGAGCCCAGCGTAGACGAGCAGGGTAATGTCGTGGTCCGAGAAGATCAGTATTTGATCTCGACTTCAGAAATCACCCTGACAAGTTTTGTACGCGATACGATCGTGCCACCCGCAGATTTGCCTATCCGCCTGACAGCGCATACCCCATGTTTTCGTTCAGAGGCCGGTAGTGGCGGTCGTGATACGCGAGGATTGATTCGTCAACATCAGTTCGACAAGGTTGAGATGGTGCAAATTGTCGCGCCCGACACGTCCTATGACGCGCTAGAAGCCATGGCGGGGCATGCCGAGAAAGTGTTGCAGTTGCTCGGTTTGCCTTATCGAGTCATGTTGTTGTGTACGGGTGATATGGGGTTTGGTGCAACTAAGACCTACGACTTGGAGGTTTGGTTGCCAGCGCAAAACACGTGGCGCGAAATTTCGTCTGTCTCAAACTGTGAAAGCTTTCAGGCACGACGTATGCAAGCGCGTACTCGTACCGCAGCAGGTAAGACCGAGTTTGTGCACACACTAAATGGCTCGGGCTTGGCAGTCGGCCGCGCGCTTGTCGCGGTACTTGAGAACTACCAACAGGCAGATGGGAGTATCGTTATCCCTGATGTGTTGCGTCCTTACATGGGTGGCGCAACGATATTGCAAGCGGGCTGAACCAGCCCCATCATGCGCGCGACGACTCTACTGGTCTTGACGGTACCGCCTCTGATGTGGGCCAGCAATGCCATCGTAGGTCGGATGGCTGCTGGGGCGATTCCCCCGCTGACCTTAAATTTCTTGCGCTGGGTCGTTGCGCTGCTGGTGTTGCTTCCATTTGTACTTGTGCAACTTAAGGTCGATTGGTCGGTAGGGCGTAAGCATTGGAAGCTTTTTGCAGCGACGGGCTTTTTAAGTACAACCTGTTACAACGCGCTTCAGTATTTAGCGCTCATTACATCGAGTCCAATTAACATCGCTTTGATTACTGCTGCAGGTCCGATTTTTACCCTGTTAGTGGGTCGTGCGTTTTTTTCGGCGCATATTGGTCGGGCTGCTGCACTGGGTGCTGCGCTGTCGTTGTTAGGCGTAGCTTGGGTTCTCGTGCGCGGTGACATTCAGAATCTGGCCCAAGTCGAATTTGTATCGGGTGATTTATTCATGCTTCTCGCCATCGCCCTTTGGAGCGTGTATACCTGGCTACTGCGTGATCGACCGAAAGAAATGTCAGGTTATAGTGTGCTCGCCCTACAGATGCTGTGGGGTCTGGTGTTTGCGGTCCCTATGGTGTTAGGTGAGATTGTCTGGGGTGGATACCCGCCGATTCAGTGGGGTGTTCAAACGGTGGGAATGGTGGTCTACGTTGCGCTTGGACCAGCCCTGCTAGCGTATATTTGCTGGCAGCGCGCGGTCGCGTTGACGGGATCGCAGCTCCCAATGTTCTTTTTGAACTTGACTCCGGTATTTGCGGCGATCTTAGCGGTTCTATTGCTGGGCGAGTTTCCAACGTCTTACCATTTCATCGGCTTGGCCTTAATCGTTTTGGGTATCGTGCTTTCGAACCGTAGCGACTCGGTCAACAGTATAAAAAAGTAGCGATCTGTAATCCACATTAATGTGTTTGTATAAGGTGAACAAGAAATGAAAAGAGTGTTCAGTAGCGCGTTGCGTACAACAATAGCCCTGACTACAGTCTTAATGCTCAGTGGTCTTTCCGCAACTTCTGTTATTGCTGACACCACACAAGGATCTTATTTGGTCGGGGGTGCGCAACCTCAGGCGGGCGTACCGTTTTTTAGTGCCTCCTCAAAAGCGCAGGCTGACGGTGCTTGGGATTATTATCAAAAGTCGATTGGTCAACCGATGTCCGAGTGGGCAAAGACGGAAGTTAGGCGTCCACCAGGCGGTACTGTGTTTTATCCTTTCTCTGGTCCCGATTTTGTGACGGTCTCACATTTGTTCCCGCAGGCCGATCGTTTCGTGATGGTTGCGATGCAGGCTGCGGGTGAGCCGGCTGATGTTGCAAATATGTCGAGCGTGCGCCTGCAAAGTTTTCAGGCGAAGTTCATGCGTGAGTGGATGAAATTTAGTCGTCTCGCCTTCTTTCGTACGGACGATCTGAATGAGGACTTGCGTGATAAACACGCCCAGATCGGCGTGACAACGATATTAATTACCTTTGCTTTGTATTCTGGCTATGACGTCAAGGCAGTTTATCCGATCGCATTTGACGAAGCCTCAGGTGATTACATCAAAGCGAATGGCCCTTGGAAATCGGTACGCTTAGAGCTGACCAAGGCAGGCAAACCGGTTGTGTTGGATTATGTCAGTTTAGATTTGTCGGATGGTGTGTTGAGTCAAAGTGCATCAACGCGCGCTTGGCTGGCGCGGGAGTCGCGTAATCCCGTGCTTATTAAAGCCGCCTCTCACCTGCTACAGGAAACATACTTTTCTGTGCTTCGAGACATCTTGGTTGAGAACGCGACGATGGTGGTGCAAGATGAGACAGGTTTGAATTACACCTACCTTGCCCAAATCGGTCCAGTTGATTTGTACGGCGGCTTTCTATACCCACACGAGTTATTCAATCGTAAAAAGCAGGAATCTCTCGCGCAAGCATATCGAGAATCCAAAGATGTGAAGCCTTTACCCTTTGCGTTTAGTTATAACAAGACAACCGAGCGTCGTAGTGTGCAGATTGTCAGGCGTTAAGGTGCCTGATTCGGTCGCGCGAAGGCTCGCTGACTGAAGGTACGCACCGCTGCGTTGAATGTTTCAGGTTCGTCAACGAACAGCGCGTGCCCAGCCTGGTCAAACATTGCGATCGTAATCAAGTCAGCGGGACGCTTGCGCTTCAGAGCATCCGCTTGCTCTTTGAGCCAAGGGCGTGCGGCAAAAAGCACCGGGATTTTTTGTTTTTCCAACGTGTCGCGCCAATACTCGCGCGGGTAGGGCTGGTTCAATAACTGAATCGCCACATTGGCAGGAGCCCGCAGTGCGGAATCAAGCACTGCCTGAGCAATCAGCGGCGGTGGTGTTTGTCTATAAATATCTTGGCTGAACGTGCGCATGTACTGTTCACGCTTCTTGGAGTCATTCATCGTTTGCTGAAAGTTTGACTTGCGCCCAGCCGGCGGACGACCCTCTCCGACCGAGTTATCAATAAGGACGAGCCCTTTCAAGTCTTTAGGCGCGTAGTTCGCGACGTAGTCCAGGGACTCCAGCACAGCCAGCGACCAGCCCGCCAAGATAAATTCTTTGACTTTCGCAAATTTTAAAAACTCGTCAAGGTCCTTGATGCGGCGCGTCGGCGCATGAGAGAGCTTGGTGAGCTCAGATAGACCCTGCGACCGTGGATCTAGAGCTAGGACGCGATACTGGTTGGACAAACCGATTAACTGCTGCTCGAACACCGCAGCTGGCATTAACCAGCCTGGAACAAAAACGATGGTTTGTGGTCCAGTGCCGGCCTCTAGATAATGGAGGCGAACTCCATCCGACGTTTTAAAAGTATGGTGCTGCACTGGGGCCGCCCACAATAAGAAGGGGCATAGGACCAAGCCAAGCATGCCCAACAGTTGTTTGAATCGGTTCATGGGTACACTGCTAAAAACACGAACGAAACGTGGATAGTGAGACATTATGATCGAAATTACCGGTAATACGCGACTTTATGGGATCGTGGCGGATCCGATTGCACAGGTCAAAACGCCACAAACCATGCATAAAGTATTTGAGCGGCGTGGCACCGATGGTGTGTTGGTGCCTATGCACGTGCCGGCAACAGGTTTACCTGACTTGGTTCAGGCGCTTCGCAGCATACGTAATTTTGGTGGCATGGTCGTGACAGTGCCTCATAAAGCAAGCATGGTCGCCCTGTGTGACGTGGTCACACCTGAGGCGCGCTCGGTAGGTGCAGTCAATATTGTGCGACGTGAGTCTGATGGAACGCTCGCCGGTGACATCTTGGACGGTAAAGGATTTGTTGCTGGGTTGTTGCAAAGTGGTATCCACCCTAAAGGGTTGCGCGTACTTCTGTGCGGTGCCGGTGGTGCAGCCAAGGCCATTGCATTTGCGCTCGCGCAGGCGGGGATAGAGAAGCTGGCCATTTATAACCGGACACAGACGTCCGCCATTCAAATACTGCAGGGTATTGAGCATCATTATCCTCACGTGAAAACTACGCTTGGTTCTGAGGATCCAACAGGCTTTAATTTGGTGATTAACGCAACGACTTTGGGTATGCGACCGGAAGATGCCTTTCCACTCGATGTGCGGCGACTCCAATCTACTCAGACGGTTGCGGAAATCATTATGACCCCAGCGCTGACTCCTTTGCTTAAGTATGCTCAAGATAAAGGTTGTCGAATACAGTATGGTCTTCCGATGCTCGAGTGTCAGATTGAAATGATGGCGGACTTCATGGGAGTCGAAAAATAATGGAAACGTTTGACTACGTGATCGTTGGCGGCGGTACCGCAGCCTGCGTGCTAGCGAATCGTTTAACCGCATGCGGCAAATATTCAGTGTTGATGTTGGAAGCCGGTGGCGAGCCTAAAAGTAGATGGATCAATATTCCTGCGGGATTTACAAAACTGCTGAATGACCCGATCTACAACTGGCGCTTCGAGACCGAGCCAGAGGAGAATGTGCATGGTCGCACGATTGCGATTCCGCGAGGTAAAGGCCTAGGCGGGTCAAGCTTAATTAATGGCATGATTTATGTTCATGGCCAACCCGAGGACTATGATCATTGGGCGACTCTTGGCGCAAAGGGCTGGTCGGCGCAAGAAGTCATGCCTTACTTTAAAAAAATTGAAACTTACATGCAGGGAGGGGCGCACCGTGGCAAAGCCGGACCTATGCATATTCATCATGTGAGCGAACGTTTTCCGATTGCGGAGGCCGTATTGCAGGCCGCTGTGCAGGATGGTCAAAAACTGACTGATGACTACAACGGCGTGGATCAAGAAGGGTTTGGTTACTATCAAGTCGCACAAAAGGGTGGGCAACGTTGGAGCGCAGCCGATGGTTATCTGCAGCCAGTGCGACATCGAAAAAATCTAACTGTGCGTACCGGTGCGCACGTCACCAAGTTGTCACTCTCGTCAGCGCGCTGCACGGGCGTATCGTACCTGCAGTCCAATGGCTTGCACGAGGTGGCGGCCAAGCGAGAAGTCATCATGGCTGCGGGTGCAGTGCAGACCCCGCAAATTTTGGAGCTCTCAGGGATTGGAGATCCTGAGCTATTACAAAAATTTGGAATCCCATGTTTATATGCGTCCCCGCGTGTGGGTGAAAACTATATTGATCACTTTGCGACGCGCATGAATTGGCGTGTCAAAAATACACAAACTCTGAATGAGCTTGCTCAGGGCTGGCGAGTGGGCCTTGCAGCACTGCAGTATTTTTTGCAGCGAAAAGGCATCCTCACTTTAGGTACGGGCCTAGTACGGGGATTTGTTAAAACGCGCCCCGAGTTTGCGACGCCAGATGTGCAGTATTTCTTTATGCATGCCAGCTACGCCAATGCGGCGATCCGCAAGCTCGACAATGCCCCTGGTATGACGATGGGCGTATCAGGGATTCGACCGACCTCGCAAGGTAGTATCCACATCAAGTCCCTTGATCCATTTGTGGGACCAGCGATACGCCCGAATTTCTTGGTCGATCTAGCTGACCAGCAGTCGCTTATTGACGGAATGCGCATCGCGAGAAGAATTATGGGTCGAGAGGCCTTGAGGAATTACGTCGATTTTGAAATGAATCCAGGAGATTCGGTGCAGACAGACGCGCAGTGGTTGGATTTTGCACGTGCGACCGGTCAGACTATTTACCATCCGATCGCAACGTGCCGTATGGGCACAGATGCCAATGCAGTTGTCGATGCGCGGCTGCGTTTTAATGGATTGGCAGGGTTGAGAGTCGTGGATGCATCCGTGATGCCTGCGATGGTCTCTGGTAATACCCAAGGGCCGGTCATGATGGTGGCGGAAAAAGGTGCGGAGATGATTCTCGAGGACGCGCTCAAGCATTAAGCTGCGGGCAGTGTCAGGTAGTGCTGAGCGAGCTTTTTAAAGGCGGCGACGTTACCGCTTTGCCCCGTTTCTTCAGCGATGATTTGTCCTACTGCGTCCGCAACCGACAAGGCCAGTGCTGCGTCTAAAAAAAGTAAACGCGAGCGGCGTGCCAAGACGTCCTCGACCGTTCGAGCATATTCATGTCGGACAGCAAAGCGCACCATCGCCTCGGTCAGTCCTCCACCAAGGGCCCGCTGGGTGCCGGGTAGCGTGTTGAGATACGTGGCTTCATCACCATAGGCGGCAATGCTTGGTGCGACGCTCATTTGATGCGAGATCACTTCGCCTGACTGGGCGCCGACTAGGGGTAGATTCTCGGTTAGGCAAGATGCGCGCTGAGCAAGCAGATTGGCCTTGATGCACTGAGTCAATACATCTTGCGCCATTGCACGATAGGTTGTCCATTTTCCACCGGTCACGGTGACGAGCTTGCTTTTGCTAATAAGAATCGTGTGCTCGCGGCTGATTTTTTTTGTATTGCCGCTGTCATCTTGTGGGGGCTTAACGAGAGGTCTTAAACCTACCCATAAGCTTTTTATGTCGTCGCGCTGTGGGGCACGGGCGAGATACCGAGCGGACTCGCGCAAAATGAATTCAAGCTCCTCCTTAAAAGGAGTCGGTTCGCGACTTAAGTCGTGGCGTGGCGTGTCTGTCGTGCCAATGATGACTTTCCCAAGCCAAGGAACCGCGAATAGGACGCGGCCATCAGTTGTGTGCGGCACAATTAAAGCATGGTCACCTGGTAAAAAGTCTCGATCGACCACGATATGAACGCCTTGGCTCGGCGCAACGATCTTTGAATGCTTCTCTTGCGTCGCTTGCGCATCGAGATCACGCAGTGCATCGACCCAAACGCCGGCCGCATTGACGACGCATGAGGCTTGAATTGCATAACGCTGATCAGTTTCAGTGTCGCGTACGATTAAGCCGGAGACGCTGCCGTCTGCGTGCGTAAGCGCGACTGCTTCACAATAGTTAAGTAAGAGCGCCCCATGTTGAGCGGCGGTACGTCCCAACGCGAGCGCGAGCCTAGCGTCATCAAATTGGCCATCCCAATATTTGATTGCGCCTTTCAGACCCCTAGTGTTGAGATTGGGCAGATCCTGAAGCGTCCGCGTTTTGTTCAGAAATCGTGTACGTCCTAAACTTTTGCGACCAGCCAGCGCATCGTAGAGAACGAGTCCAACGCCATAAAAGCTTTGCTCCCAAAACTTGTAGCATGGCATCACAAAGGCTAGCGGCTGCGCGAGATGGGGCGCATTATTTAACAGTGTCGTGCGTTCGTGTAACGCCTCGTAGACAAGCGACACGTTTCCCTGTGCGAGATACCGCACGCCGCCGTGCACAAGTTTTGTCGAGCGCGAGGACGTCCCCTGCGCAAAGTCGGTTGCCTCGACCACCACGACAGAATAGCCACGAGATGCCGCGTCTAGAGCAAGACCGAGTCCAGTTGCACCGCCCCCAATAATCGCGAGATCGTAGCGCTGATTATCCGCAATGCGCGCGACGAGACTTTCCCGCCTTGTTTCGAGCGGAATCGTATGCGGTCCTCGGGTCGGCATTGATTCTGGTTGATGCATCGTTCCGTCTTCGGTGTGTTATCAAGTCCTTAGTTTAATCTTGTGCCCAGCCTTTTGCTCTCTCGACCGCTTGGTGCCATCGAGCGAGTTTGGCGAGGCGCTCAGCCTCGGAAAGACGAGGTTCAAAGCGCCGATCGACGAGCCACTGAGACGAGATCTGGGCAGTATCTGACCAAAAGCCTAATGTCAGTCCGGCCATGTATGCGGCACCGAGGGCAGTCGTTTCGGTTACGGAAGGACGGATCACCGGAATGCCTAGGAAATCAGCCTGAATCTGCATGAGCAAGTTGTTTTTGGATGCCCCGCCATCCACCCGCAACTCCGACAGTGCAATACCAGAGTCTTTTTGCATGGCATCAAAGACATCGGCAATTTGAAGTGCAATGGCTTCGAGAGCGGCACGCGCGATATGTGCTTTGGTTGTGCCGCGAGTCATGCCTATCAAGGTACCGCGCGCGTGACCATCCCAATGCGGAGCCCCTAGTCCAGTGAATGCTGGTACCAAGTATGTATCGCCTACATCCGAAACGCTTTGAGCCAAGCTTTCAACATCGGCTGCAGATTGAATGATATTTAGGCCATCTCTTAGCCATTGTATCGTCGCACCCCCCATGAATACCGATGCTTCCAAGCAGTATGTGGTAACTGGTTTATTTGTTGAAACATCCTTGCGTTGCCAGCCAACGGTTGTGAGAAGTTTGTTTGCACTGTTGACGGGCGTGTTTTCAGTATTCAGCAACATGAAACAACCTGTGCCGTAAGTGTTTTTTGCCATGCCTGGTGAAAAACATGCTTGGCCAAATGTAGCGGCTTGCTGGTCACCGATCATGGCAGCAATTGGCAAGGCGCGACTGAATAGAGTTGGGTCGGATTCCCCAAAATGGCCGCCACTTGCACGAATCTCCGGTAGGACCGCGCGGGGGATATTGAAGAGCTTGAGAAGTTCTTCATCCCATCGCATCGTTTGTAAATTAAATAGCAAGGTTCGTGACGCATTGCTCGGATCCGTGGCGTGCACTTTGCCATTGGTTAGTTTCCACAGCAACCACGTGTCGATGGTGCCGAAGGCTAAATCGCCACGTTCAGCACGCGCACGCGCACCTGGAGTATTGTCTAGTAGCCAAGCCAATTTCGTAGCCGAAAAATAGGCGTCCAATACTAGGCCCGTCTTGTCCTGGAGTGACTGGGTATGACCCTTCCCACGCAAAGCGTTGCACACGTCGACGGTACGACGATCCTGCCATACGATTGCGTTGGCAATCGGTTCGCCGGTGTACCTATCCCAGAGCACGGTTGTTTCGCGCTGATTGGTAATGGCGATTCCGGCAACCAAGTCGACGAGGGTGTGGCTTTGAGGCAGATCTAAGACCTGCTCAATCACCTCGCGCTGGGTACTCCAGATTTCGTTCGCATCATGCTCTACCCAGCCCGGCCGAGGGAAAATTTGCCGAAACTCTTTTTGTGCGCTCTTGATGCTGCGCCCGTGAACGTCGAAGAGGATTGCCCTTGAGCTCGTGGTGCCTTGGTCGATTGCGAGGATATATTGCATGGTCAGTTGGCTCAAAAAGGCATAAAAATGGGAAATCTAAGTATGGGGTGGGGCAGACCCTATTTCAAACGTGTTCTGATAAATGTTACAAACACGTGTCAAATAGGTAAATAAAATCGTCATTAACCTGCGCTACAGTTTGGACAGTATCCTCAAATGTAACGTTAGACAATGCGCGCCCGAGCGCGGATCTTTAGGAGATCGTATGAAACTAAAACTTGCCGCGGCAACAGCCGCTCTTGCCCTGAGTTCGCTGGCAGCGACGCCTGTCCAAGCACAGACTGAGATTCAATGGTGGCACGCGATGAGCGGTGCGCTCGGTGAATGGGTAAACGACCTAGCGAAAGATTTCAACAGTAGCCAGAAAAATTACAAGGTCGTACCGGTATTTAAAGGCACGTATGACGAGGCCATGACTGCTGCAGTGGCTGCTTTTCGTGCCGGCAATGCTCCCCATATCCTTCAGGTATTCGAAGTTGGTACTGCAACGATGATGGCGAGCAAGGGTGCAATCGTTCCTGTTGGCGAAGTGATGGGCAAGGCAGGCGTCAAATTTGATCCCGCGGCCTATGTTCCCGCGGTGGCAGGTTATTACACGGCACCTAACGGACAAATGCTGAGCTTTCCCTTTAATAGCTCAACAACCGTGCTCTGGTACAACAAGGATGCTTTCAAAGCTGCTGGGTTGGATCCGGAAAAACCACCAGTGACGTGGCCTGAGGTAATCGAAGCGACTAAGAAACTTAAGGCGTCTGGTCATAAGTGTCCTTATACGACAAGTTGGATTAGTTGGACGCAACTCGAGAGCTTTAGCGCCTGGCACAACACGGAGTTTGCTACCGAAGGTAACGGCATGAAGGGCAATAACGCACGTCTTAAAGTCAATGAGCCCTTGCAGGTGCGTCATATTCAGAATTTGTCGGATATGGCTAAAGATGGCTTGTTCGTCTACAAAGGCCGTGCCAACGCTGCGGATCCTGTTTTCGTATCAGGTGAGTGCGCTATGACGACAGGTTCGTCAGCGCTTTACGGTAACTTGAAGCGTAATGCGAAATTTGCGTTCGGGACATCGACCTTGCCGTATTACGCCGATGTAAAAGGTGCGCCGCAAAATACGGTCATTGGTGGTGCAAGCCTTTGGGTGATGGCTGGACGCAAGCAGGACGAATACAAGGGTGTTGCTCAATTCTTTGATTTTCTATCGCGCCCTGAAGAGGCTGCCAAAAGCCACCAGCGTACTGGCTATTTGCCACTCACGATTGCGTCGTTTGAGTTAACTGAAAAGTCTGGGTTCTACAAACAGAATCCCGGGACAGATATATCGGTCACACAAATGATCCGTAAGACGACGGATAATTCACGCGGAATTCGTTTGGGTAATCACGTTCAGATTCGTACGATCATCGACGAGGAGTTGGAGCAAGTCTGGGCTGGCAAAAAGGCTGCTAAGGATGCGCTCGATTCCATCGTGAAGAGAGGTAACGAGCTTCTCGAGCGTTTTGAAAAGGCGAATAGCCGCTAAGCGGGCGACAAAACGCGATGGCGTGCTTAAGCAGGCCGTCGCGTTTTTTGTAGAATCGAATGGAAAAGAAAGTCCGCTTTAAATCTAAGTGGTTGCCGTGGTTGCTCGTTGCACCACAAATGGCGATCGTTTTGGTTTTCTTTTTTTGGCCAGCTGGACAAGCGCTGTATCAGAGCGTGCTAGAGGAGGACGCCTTTGGGATGTCACGCCAGTTTGTTGGCTGGCAGAACTTTTCCAGACTCTTTAACGATCCTTTATATCTTGAATCGTTTCAAACGACAGCGATATTCTCTTTATTGGTCGCCGTTGTGGGTTTGAGTCTCGCATTATTGCTGGCGGTGATGGCGGATCGCGTTTTGCGCGCAGCCAACATTTACAAGACTCTATTGATTTGGCCCTACGCCGTTGCTCCAGCGGTGGCGGGTGTTTTATGGGTGTTCATTTTTGCTTCTCCGATGGGGGTGGTCGCCTACGCATTGCATTGGTTCGGTGTGGATTGGAATCATATGCTCGACAGTCGGGATGCCATGACCTTAATCGTTGTTGCAGCGGTATGGAAGCAAATCTCGTATAACTTTTTATTTTTTCTTGCGGGCCTGCAGTCTATCCCTCGATCTTTGATCGAAGCCGCGGCCATTGATGGCGCGACCCCTTGGCACCGTTTTCGGACGATCGTATTCCCTCTGTTGTCGCCCACCACATTTTTTCTATTGGTCATCAATGTGGTTTATGCATTCTTTGATACCTTTGCAATTGTTGATGCGACAACGCATGGTGGGCCAGGGAAATCAACGGCCATTCTCGTGTACAAGGTGTACTACGATGGTTTTAAAGCGATGGATATGGGAAGCTCTGCGGCTCAGTCAGTTATTCTGATGGCGATTGTGGTGTGTTTGACGATTGTGCAATTTCGCTTTATCGAGCGTAAGGTGCAGTACGCATGAGCATGATTGAACGCCGTCCTGGCCTGACAGTTCTATCGCACCTTGTGCTGATTCTCGGAGTGTTAATCGTCGCGTTCCCTGTTTACGTCACGATCGTCGCATCTACGCAAACAACAGCGCAGATCATGCAGAATACGCCGATGTCACTGCTCCCGGGTGATAACGCTCTAGAGACTTACCGCCTGGCGCTTTTTGGTGGTGAGACAGAGGCGGGCGGTCGGATTAACCCGGCTTGGCCCATGATGTGGGTGAGTCTTGTCACCGCACTTCTTATCAGTTTCGGAAAAATTGCAATCTCGATTTTGTCGGCGTTTGCGATTGTCTATTTCCGCTTTCCTCTGCGCGGACTCATTTTTTGGATGATTTTCATCACCTTGATGTTGCCTGTCGAGGTCCGAATCGGTCCAACCTACGGTGTCGTATCCAGTTTGGGTATGTTGAACTCTTATGCAGGCCTGACGATCCCATTAATTGCATCGGCAACTGCGACATTTTTATTTCGACAGTTCTTCTTAACCGTGCCCGATGAATTGGTAGAGGCGGCACGTATGGACGGAGCCGGCCCAATGCGGTTCTTCTGGGACATTCTATTGCCCTTGTCGCGAACCAGCATCGCAGCATTGTTTGTGATTCAGTTCATCTATGGATGGAATCAGTACCTTTGGCCATTGTTAGTCACAACGAAGGAAGATATGTATCCCGTTGTGCTTGGTATTCGACGTTTGATTTCAGGTGATGCTTACACAGAGTGGAATGTGGTGATGGCAACGGCAATGTTAGCCATGTTGCCGCCCGCGCTTGTCGTGATCTTGATGCAAAAGTGGTTCGTGAAGGGCTTGGTGGACTCCGAAAAATAATGTGCATACAAAGCGAACATTGAGATGGCTGCTATTTCGTTTCAGAACGTCGTCAAGCGGTACGGTACGCCCAAAAATCCCGTTCAGGTGATTCATGATCTCTCGGCGCACGTTGAGCGCGGTGAGTTTGTTGTGATCGTGGGGCCCTCGGGTTGCGGTAAGTCGACGTTGCTAAGAATGGTAGCTGGCCTCGAGGAAATCACAGAGGGTTCAATTTCCATCGGTGATCGCGTTGTTAACAATTTAGAGCCGGCTGAGCGTGATATTGCGATGGTGTTTCAAAACTATGCGCTCTATCCCCATATGTCGGTGTTTGACAACATGGCGTATGGCCTGAAGATCGCTCGTGTGCCCAAAGAGGAAATTCGTGCGCGTGTTGAGAAAGCCGCTGGAATTCTCGAGCTCAAGCCGTATTTGGATCGTAAGCCACGAGCACTTTCCGGCGGGCAGCGACAGCGCGTTGCGATGGGGCGGGCCATCGTCCGCCAACCCCAAGTGTTTTTGTTTGACGAGCCGCTGTCGAACTTAGATGCGAAGTTGCGCGCACAAACACGCCTCGAAATTCAAAAGTTGCATGGTGAGTTAGGCATCACCTCTTTGTTTGTGACACACGATCAGGTAGAAGCGATGACGTTGGCGCAACGGATGATTGTGATGAATGCGGGTGTCATGGAGCAATTTGGTACCCCTGAAGAGGTGTATAGCAAGCCGGCGACAACGTTTGTGGCGAGCTTCATTGGATCTCCGCCGATGAATTTGCTAAAGAATGCGGCGGGTGTAGACGCTGGAACTATTCTGGGCGTACGTCCAGAGCATCTGGATTTCGCGATGGATGGCTGGGAAGCTCAAGTCTATGCGGTTGAGCTCTTGGGTGCAGAGCGTTTGGTTTACTGCCAGCTCAATGGCGACACCTTAATCGTACGAATCCATGAAGACCAGGTGAGTCCAGTTGTGGGTGCTTGCGTGCGGATTAAGCCGCGTGCGGATCGCGTGCACCGCTTTGATGCCTCAACCGGTAGACGCTTGGGGTAACTTGGCTGCCATACAGGTCAGCATTTACCCCTACAGCAAGCATACTCGCAGCGTGCCATATGGGGTTTCGGTATCCCCTTAGGTTGTCCCTGTGATATTGTCTCTTTACAACGAAGAGTCGCCGCATCTACATTCACAATTAAGCGGCTCGCGATGAGGAAGACAAGGCTTGCAGCATGAATGTATCTGAATATCTACCTTTCGATCCGGTGGTGGTACCCCAGAGGAAGTTGCCCGCTGGAACCGTGGATTGTCATTTCCATGTGTTTGAAGATCCCAGTGCCTATCCTTACACAACGAACCGATCCTACACCCCATCTCTTGCCCCGTGGGCAGCGTTTGAGCGGATGAATAATGCCATTGGTGCAGATCGGGCGGTGCTGGTGCATCCCTCCGTGTATGGCTATGACCATCGCACCTTGTATGACACGATGCGCGCGCATCCTAATCGTTTGCGTGCGGTGGGCGTATTAGCGGCCGATACGCCCGAAGCTGAAATTGAGCGATTACATCAAGCGGGCACGCGAGGTGCGCGCGTCAATATCCTCTTCGCCGGTGGAAATCAGCTGAGCGACGCCGAGGAGCTCGCGAAGCGCATCAAGCCTTTTGGTTGGCATATTCAGTTCTTAGTCGATGTGACGGCTCAACCGCAGATTCCATCATGGGCGTCGACTCTAGGTGTGCCGGTGGTGTTTGATCATTTCGGCCATCCGTCCACGCCAGACGTGAATCATGTTGGTTTCAAAAATATGTGTGCGCTTGTCAAAGAGGGCACTGCGTGGGTAAAGCTCTCCGGTGCGTACCGCGTTGTCGAGTCTGCGAATAAGTGGGCCGCGATTACGCCCTTTGTCCAAGCGATGCTAGCGACTCGCACGGACCGTCTCGTGTGGGGCACGGACTGGCCGCATCCAAATATCCCTGTGCCGATGCCAAACGACGGCGATATCGCAGATGCAGTGTTTCAATGGTTGCCGACAGAGGCATTACGACAGCAGGTGTTGGTTCAAAATCCTGAAGTGCTGTACGACTTTCCAAAATTTAGCGTGTCCTCGCGCTAATACTTTTTGTTTTTTTCCCATAAAGGAGACTTTCCAATGAAACGACGCAATATGCTTGCACTCTCAGCTTTGATTTCAGCTGTATGCGCCTTCTCGATGCCAACAGTAGCAAGCGCCCAGACTGTACTCAAAATGGGCTGGACCACAGCTGATAGTCCGACTGATCCTTATTCGGTGGGTGCTCGTGCTTTCAAAGAGGCGGTCGAGAGGCTCTCGAAGGGGTCTCTTCAAGTTCAGCTTTATCCCAACCGTCAACTAGGCGAAGAGAAGCAAGTCATGGAGGGCGTGCGATTTGGTACGGTTGACACCGCGATTATTACGAATGCCGTGATTGCTCAGATTGAGCCTGCTTTCCAAATCAACGATTTGCCATTCTTGTATTCAAATGAAGCCCAAGCGCAAAAAGCGCTAGATGGCAAGATTGGCGCTGAGTTATCCGCCCTGCTGGCCAAGAAGAACATCATTGTTCTCGGCTATATGGAAGGCGGCTTTCGTCAAATGATTAACAATAAAAAGCCGGTCGCCGCCCCGGCAGATGTGAAGGGTGTGAAGTACCGGGTAATGCAAAACCCATTGTTCATCGACATGTTTACGTCACTTGGTGGTGCGGCTGTTCCCATGGCCTGGGGTGAAACATTCACTGCCGTACAGCAAGGAACGATTGATGGCCTCGAGATCCCAATTGCGGTGATTGATAGCAGCAAGATGTATGAGGTCACAAAGTTCCTCTCGCTGACCAATCACACTTACTCCGCGATTGAACTCATTATTTCGAAGCGTACGATGGATAAGTTGACGCCCGAGCAGCGTGCTGCAGTCATCGAGGCGGGCAAGGTTGCGACGGCTGCGCAGCGTAAAGCTGCAGGCAATAACGTACAAGAATTGCTCGCTGGTTTGAAGAAAAAGGGTATGACGGTCAATAGCGTTGGTGATGTTTCAGCATTCCGACAGTCTGTTCAGCCTATCTACGATAAAGCACGTAAAACAGTCGGTGACTCCTTAGTTAACCAAGCACTTGATGCTGTTAAATAATTAGGAGCGTACGCAAATGCGCCGCTTTTGTGACATGGTAGAGAAGGCACTTAAGTATGCAGCGGTGATGGTTGTATTGCTGATGCTTATCGCCTTGGCGGCGCAAGTGTTTTTGCGTTATGTGTTTGGTGTTTCCCTGTCTTGGAGCGAGGAGCTAGCGCTTCTCGGTTTCGGCTGGGTCATAGTGATTGCGACAGCAATTGGCGTGCGTCATATGACGCACGCGCGCATGGACTTATTGCTGAATATGTTGCCGCCATCCATGGAGTGGGTGCTTGAGCGCGTCATTTCATTGATGCTTTGTGCGCTGGGCATCTTTCTTGCGGTATCCGGATGGAATTACATGATGGAGACTCGAGGCGCTACCTCTGCGGCCATCGGTTTTCCGATCGAGTTTTTGTACGCGTTAGCGCCTGCCTTCGGTGTACTGCTGGCTTTATTTTCTTTTGAGCGCTTATTTCCCCATGCGGAGTCATTAGATGAGTAGTACAGCTTGGCTGTTATCCGCGGGGTTTGGCGTCTTAATGTTGATGGGCGTGCCCTTCGCCTTTGGTATCGGAATTGTTGTCGCGCTCTCACTGCTCGTGTCGGGCATCGAGCCAATGCTGATGCCCCAAAGCATGGTGGCTGGTACGCAATCGTTCTCGTTGTTAGCGATTCCATTTTTCATGCTGGCAGGGGAGTTAATGACTGCTGGTGGCTTGTCGGCACGACTTGTAAAAGTGGCTGATGTGTTTGTTCGTCATTTAACTGGTGGCCTGGGGCATGTGACTGTTGTCGCGGCGACCGTGTTTGCTGCGATCTCTGGCTCAGCCCCTGCGACGACCGCGGCAATAGGCGCCATCATGATCCCTGCGATGGCAGCGCGCGGCTACGACAAAGGTTTTGCCACTGCTCTTGCAGTGAGTGCTGGCATTCTTGCGCCTCTCATTCCACCATCTATCGCTTTTGTGATTTGGGGTGTGATCGCTGAACAGTCGATTTCGCGTTTGTTCAGCGCAGGAATTATTCCCGGATTGATTATGGCAGCCGGGTTATCTGCGGTGTGTTGGCTGCACGCTCGCCGCAATAAGATTCCGACACAACAGCGCGCTTCACTGAGCGAGATTAAGCATGCGTTGCGCGATGGTATCTGGGCGTTATTGGCACCTGCGATTGTCCTAGGGGGTATTTATGGTGGTGTCTTTACGCCAACCGAGGCTGCCGTGGTCAGTTGCGTCTATGCGATCTTAGTGGGCATGTTTATTGAGAAGCGGTTGAAGATTGCAGATATTGGCCCAATCGTTTGGCGCTCTTTAAAGATAACCGCGATCGTGATGGCCATTATTATGTTCTCTACAGGGTTCGGAATCTTGGTTGCACAAGAGCAGCTTGCGCCGAAGCTTGCAACCTGGCTGTCGGCGAACATCGAACAAAAATGGCTCATGCTGCTCGTGCTGAACATCGCTTTCTTTTTGCTGGCTGCGGTCATGGATGAGATTGCGATTATGGTCGTCCTCGGACCGCTACTGATTGCGATTGCAAACAGTTTTCAGATTGATCCGATTCACTTCGGTACCATCATCGTGACTAACGTTGCGATCGGTATGGCGGCGCCGCCCATTGGCTATTGCTTGTTTGTCGGAATGGCGATCAGTGGTCTGAAGCTGAGGGACGTCGCCAGTAAGATTTGGCCCTTCGTCGGCGTTATGTTGGTGGTGCTGATGTTGGTCACCTACGTTCCAGGCTTCTCGTTGGCATTTCAATAGCTGACCCCGCCGCATTTGTTCACGGCGGTTTATCTATCTGAACTTGGCGTCCAGCGGGTCTGGGATACCAACTTCGCTAAAGCCCTTGGCGCGCAGCAAGCACGAGTCACATTGTCTGCACGGTGCGCCAGTGGGGCTGGGATCGTAGCAGCTAGTGGTCTCCGCGAAGTCAACGCCTAGCTCCAGCCCTTTGCGGATAATGTCTGCTTTTGTCATCTTGACCAAAGGCGCACGAATTTTTAAGCGTTGATGACCTTCGACGCCGGCCTGGGTAGCGAGATTGCCCAGGTGTTCAAAGGCAGCGATATATTCTGGACGACAATCGGGATAGCCGCTGTAGTCCATTGCGTTCACGCCCACGAAGATGTCTTGGGCACCGAGTACCTCAGCCCAACCTAAGGCAAAGCTCAGAAATATCGTATTACGCGCAGGTACGTATGTAATAGGAATCCCTGCAGAGATGTCGTCAACGCTGTGCCCTTTGGGCACGGGAATATCGGCAGTCAGCGCTGAACCGCCGAAGCTACGTAGGTCGATGTCCAGCACGACGTGGCGTGCGACGCCCCGAAGTTTAGCGAAGGCGGCGGCTTTCTCAAGTTCAATCGAATGACGTTGACCATATCGAAAGCTCAGGGCATAGACCTCGAAGCCCTCGTCCTGGGCAATCGCCAGTGATGTCGTTGAGTCCAGCCCGCCGCTTAGTAAACAAACTGCTTTTTTTGACATGCGCAAGTTATCTCTTACTTAGAGGTTGGCATGACAAACTCGGCGCCTTTGCCAATCGTTTCTGGCCAACGCTGCATGATCGACTTCTGCTTCGTGTAGAAGCGCACGCCTTCCTCGCCGTAAGCGTGCATATCGCCGAACAGGCTCTTCTTCCATCCGCCGAAACCATGCCATGCCATCGGCACAGGGATAGGCACGTTGATGCCGACCATTCCGACTTGAATCCGACGTCCGAACTCGCGCGCAACGTTACCGTCACGCGTGTAGCATGAGACGCCATTACCAAATTCATGGGCATTAATCAGTTCGACTGCTTGGCGAAAGTCTTTCACGCGTACGCATGACAATACCGGTCCAAAAATCTCTTCTTTGTAGATGCGCATTTCTGGGGTGACGTGATCAAACAACGAGCCACCCGTAAAAAAGCCTTGTTCGTGCCCGGGGACTTTGATGCCGCGACCATCGACAACCAGCTTTGCGCCTTCTTTCACTCCAATGTCGATGTAGCCCTCAATGCGCTCAAGTGCTTGGCGCGTCACGATCGGGCCCATTTCAGCATCGAGCTCGAGGCCATTTTTGATCTTTAAGGTTTTGGCGCGTTCGGCAAGTAACGGGACGATCTTGTCCGCGACGTCTCCAACCAATACCGCCACCGAGATCGCCATACAACGTTCGCCTGCCGAGCCATAGGCGGCGCCGATCAGTCCGTCTACAGCCTGTTCGATATCTGCATCGGGCATGACGACCATGTGATTTTTGGCGCCACCCAATGCTTGCACGCGCTTACCAAGATCTGCGCCACGTTGATAGATGTATTGTGCAATCGGCGTGGAGCCAACAAAGCTAATTGCTTTGACATCCGGGTGCTCGAGCAGGCCATCGACCGCAACTTTATCCCCTTGCACGACGTTGAACACCCCGTCTGTCAAGCCTGCCTCTTTGAGCAATTGCGCCATAAAGATCGAGGCAGAAGGATCGCGCTCACTGGGTTTCAAGATGAAACAATTACCGGCTGCAATCGCAACCGGGAACATCCAGCAGGGCACCATACAAGGAAAGTTAAAGGGCGTAATGCCCGCCACGACGCCCAAGGGTTGCCGAAGCGTCCAGTTGTCGATTCCGGTAGAAACTTGGTCTGTGAAGTCGCCCTTCAAGAGTTGTGGGATGCCGCATGCGAATTCCACAATATCGATCCCGCGCATGACCTCACCCTGTGCATCGGTAAAAACTTTACCGTGTTCCTGGGTGATGATTGAGGCGAGTTCGTCCTTGCGTTCGTTGAGCAAGGCCAAAAAGTTGTTCATGATTCGTGCGCGACGCAAAGGAGGTGTGTCTGCCCATGCAGCGAAGGCACTCTTTGCGCTAGCCACAGCGGCCGCAACAGTTTCAGTCGATGCGAGTTCAACTTTTCGTGTTGCCTGGCCCGTTGCGGGGTTGAATACATCCTGGCTGCGCGCGTTCGCGACTGAGACAGGTTTGCCTTGTATCCAGTGTGAAGCCAAGTTGGGGATGCTGGGCATAGGAGGTTGCTTGGACATGCTGAATCCTTTGTAGGGCGCTATGGGTAAAAATGATCATCTTGCATTGTAAGGTGCGCAAGGGGGCTCGAATCCCGAATTTTGTGTGGAATTGTTCGCGGGACACGATCTTGGTTAAACTTTGCCTTTCCTTCGGAGTGATTCCCCATTATGAGTCTGCCCCTGTCTGGCAAAGTTGCCTTAGTCACCGGTGCTGCACGCGGCATTGGTCGTGCTTGTGCGTTGAAGCTGGCCTCAGCCGGTTGTGACATCATCGCGAACTATTACAACAGCTCGGATGAGGCGGAAGCTGTGTGCGCAGAAGTACGCGCCATGGGCCGTCGCGCCATCGCAGTCCAGGCGAGTGTTGGGGTGCCTGATAGCGTGGCCGAGATGTTTGAGGTCATCACCAAAGAGTTCGGCCGTCTTGATATTGTGGTGAGTAATGCAGCCTCGGGCGTGCTGAAACCAGCGATGGATATGACACTTAAGCACTTCCGTTGGTGCCTCGAGACCAACGCCTTTGCTGTAAATCTTCTCGCGCAGCACGCGGCGCCTCTCATGAAAGAGGGCGGTCGTATCATCGCGATGTCTAGCCTAGGCGCTCAGCGGGCAATGCCGCACTATGGCTTTATCGGCGCATCCAAAGCCGCGCTGGAGTCGTTGGTGCGCACGCTAGCGCAAGAGCTCGGACCTCGCGGTATCCGCGTCAATACAGTGTCCGCCGGTGTTGTGGACACGGATGCGTTGAGCCACTTTCCGAATCGAGATCAGGTGCTGTCTGAGTTCGCGGCGCGTACCCCAGCGGGTCCGAGCCTGCTACCGACTAACGTTGCCGATGCGGTGTATCTCTTGTGTTTACCTGAGGCAGCTTGGGTAAACGGCCACACCCTTGTGGTGGATGGCGGCTTTGCGATTTCGGGTTGATCAACATGGCGTTTGAATCAGGACTCTCGGGAAAAGTGGCAATCGTCACCGGTGGCTCGCGCGGAATTGGTCGCGCGATTGTTGAGTTATTGGCTGGGCAGGGCGCGAACGTAACGTTCTTTTACCGAGGCAATCAGGCTGCTGCCGATGAGGTTGTAGCGGGGGTGCGGGCCGCAGGAGGTCAGGCGACTGCTATGCAGGTCGATGTGAGTGACTCTGCCGCGTGCGCGGCAGCGGTAGATGCTGTGGCTGAGCGCTGTGAGCGTATCGATATCCTTGTAAACAACGCCGGGATTGTGCGTGACAACCTCATGGCAGCCATGGAGGATGACGAGATTTCCGATGTTCTCAGCACCAATGTTGGTGGCGTCTTCAATATGACGCGACCAGTCATCCCTTACATGATGTCTCAGCGCGCTGGACGCATTGTGAATTTGTCATCAGTTGCCGGCAACAAGGCGGGCAGAGGGCAGGCCAACTACGCTGCGAGTAAAGGGGCCGTCGATGCATTGACGCGCGCTTTGGCCGTTGAGTTGGCGCCGCGCAAGATCTTGGTGAATGCTGTGGCACCCGGCGTCATCGAGACAGAGATGTCCCAGCAGGTTCGAGATCTCGCTGAAGATGAGGTTAAGCGGAATATTTTGCTCAAGCGCTATGGCCAGGCGCATGATGTTGCGAATGCGGTTGGATTTTTGGTGTCGGACCTCGCCAGCTATGTAACCGGACAGGTTTTGTACGTGGATGGCGGCTTTAAAATGGGTTAGCGGGTATGTTCCTGCGGCAGAATTCAGGCTTTTCGGGGCGGGATTTCCCTGATACTTGGGTTAAAATGTCGCGCGCTGACACATATTTGGAGTAAATCATGGCTGAAGCAGTCATCTCGAAAGAAGAAATCATGGCGGTTTTTCCAACCGTCCAAAAAACGATGGCCGATGCACTAGGCTGCGATGTCGATGACATCAAACTCGACGTTTCGTTGATTGAAGGTCTCGATGCTGAATCGATCGACTTTCTCGATATGGTTTTCCGTCTAGAGCGTGCCTTCAAGATCAAAGTGCCCCGCGGCAAGATCATCGAGGACGTTCGCGGTGATATGGCTGTTGCCGACTTCGAGCAAAACGGTGTCCTTACGGAAAAGGGTTTGGCACGTCTACGCGAATACTTGTCTGAAGTCGATGCATCGCGCTTCAAAACACCAATGCGTGTGGACCACATCGCGCGTTTATACACGCCCGAAACCTTCTGCAAGCTCGTGATCCGCGCTCAGCGTGCATCACAAGCGGCTGGCTGATGGTTCTGACCCCGGCGAGTGCCGCTCTGGCCTCGCCAAACGGTCGCTTTGCCGCTTTTTCATTCGTCGACCGCATTACTGATATTGCAGGGACTGCACGTGTGTGTGGTCTCTACACGATCCCCAGCGCAGTTTCTGACTTTCCAGTCAGTCTCGTTGCCGAAGCGATTGGTCAACTTGCTGCGTGGGTGGGCATGTCCACTGTTGGCTTTACGCATCGTCCCGTCGCAGCGTTGGCCGGTGATACGCGTATGCATCGACTGCCTAGACCTGGTGATACGCTGGAACTCATTGTTGATATTGAATCGTGTGATGCCGAGTCAATCCAGTACAAAGGCCGAGCGCTTGTCGATGGACAGCTGATTCTAGAGCTACAAGACACTCTTGGGTCCATGCTAGACATCCATGAGTTTGACGCACCCGCTGCATTGGCTGCGGATTTTGAGGTGCTTAAGACCGTTGGCAGAGCGCCCGGAGCATTTACCGGTGTACCGAAGCCGGCTCTGACTGACATCCCAAATGATCGGGTTGATCGCCTTGAGGCGACACTGGCTGTCCCTGAACATGCGGCGTTCTTTGAAGACCATTTTCCTTCTCGCCCTGTTTATCCTGCGACGCTTCTTCTGTACGCGCAGCAACAGTTGGCGCAGCGCCTTGCCGAGGCGCAGGCTGGGTGTCCAGTGCGTGTCTGCCGTATCACTAATGTAAAAGTACGCGCGTTTACAGCGCCTGGTGCGTCGCTCGTGCTATCTGCAGAGTCAGCGACCCCGGGCGAGGACGACGCTGAACCTATCTTGATTAAAGTCGGCGCATCCGCAAACGGACGCACCATTGCTGGCGCCAAAATGTTTTTTGCTCCAGATTCCGGAGAATCCGCATGACCGCAAGACGTCGCGTAGCGATTACAGGCATTGGGCTCGTTACCCCCGCAGGACTTGACGTGGCGTCCACTTGGGCGCGTGTGAAAGCGGCTAAGGGCTGTGGTGGTCCTATTACTTTGTTTGATGCGTCAGGTTTTTCCACGCGCATCGCGGCCGAGGTCAAGGGCTTTGAAAGCTTGCCCCCGATCGATGACCGTAAGCTGCTCAAGTATGCAAGCCGGGCGCATCGCTTTGCATTATCTGCGGCTGACCAGGCGATTGCAGACGCGGGGATTCGCCCCACCCAACAAGACGCTACGCGTTGGGGTTGTGTGGTGGGTGCTGGCATGATGACGATTGCGCATCCCGAGCTCGCAGCGATTCAAAAAGCCGCGGCACCTGATGGTGATTTCCAGGCGAATGGAATCCTTGAAGAGCCGGTTGCAAACGATGTCATGGCATTTAGTCGCAGCTTATCTACGGCGGGTATTTCATTGTTATTGCGTCGTTTTGGAATTCGTGGCTACGCCTCGAGTGTTCATACGGCGTGTGCTTCTGGCGGACAAGCAGTAGGTACGGCATTGCGTTTGATTCGCCGCGGCGTGGCAGATCGCGTGTTGACTGGTGGTTTTGACTCCATGATTTCGCCAGTGGGACTATCTGGATTTTGTCTCTTGTCGGCTGTTTCTTCGGATAATGACAATCCCGAACGCGCGAGTCGCCCCTTTGACTTAACACGTAATGGCTTTCTGCTAGGAGAGGGTGCTGGTTTCCTCGTGCTTGAAGAGTGGAATAGCGCCGTTCAACGTGGCGCAACCATTTATGCCGAGCTGGCCGGCGACGGTAACTCGTTGTCCTCTTATCGCATTACCGACTCGCATCCTTCAGGCGACGGTCCAATTCAGGCGATGCGTCGTGCAATCGCTGACGCGGGTGCTGAGCAGAAGGATGTTGATTATTTGAACGCGCACGGTACGTCGACACCCATGAACGATCGAAGTGAATGCGCCGCAGTGAACGTGGTGTTTGACGGCCGCGTAAAAGACGTGGGCGTGAGCTCGACCAAGAGCGTGATGGGGCACTTGATTGCTGCCGCGGGTGCTGTCGAAGCGGGTATCTGTGCCTTGGCGATTCGTGATGGTTTGATGCCACCTAACGCCAACCTCCAGCAGCTAGACCCTGATTGTGATGTCAATATCGTGCGGGATGTGCCGCGTTCGGCTCGTATTGGGATGGCGCTTTCAAATTCTCTTGGGTTTGGCGGCAGTAACAGCTGTCTGGCTTTCCGCAATCCCGAGGACACCGCGGCGCTGATCGCCGCAGGACGGTAATTGAAATGAGTCGAATCGTTATCACCGGAAATAGCGCAATTTGCGCCGCAGGTCTCGATCCTGCCGCGATCGTTGAGACACTAGTCTCTGGCCAGTCCATGGTTGCTCCGATCGCGGGTTGGGACGCTGAAAACTGGCCGAACAGCCAGGCAGCTGAGGTGCCTGATTACAACGGCGGCAAACTACTCGGAGATCGAAAGCTCCTGAAGCTGGTTCGCCGCTCTGATGTCTTTGGTATTTACGCCGGTACACAAGCGATCGAGCAGGCCGGGTTGCCCACGCATACGCAAGCACTCGACGAAGCTCAAGCGGCTGAATACGCAGATCAGACGGGCTGCTACGTGGGTTCGGGTGGCGGTGCGTTTGAAGTCAATTACGACTTTTTTCCGTTGATGGCAGAGAGCGGCGATAGTCTTGCCACCTTCGGCAAGGAATTATCGAATATCGTCAACCCGATGTGGTTGTTGCGTTCGTTGCCTAATAACGTGTTGTGCCACGTCAGCATTCGTAATCAGCTCAAAGGGCCGAATGGATGCATTACTAACCATACGACAAGTGGCATCCTTTCCATCATTGAAAGTGCCTGGGCGTTACGCGAGGGCGATGCCCAGCGCGTCGTTGCTATTGCTCATGACGCACCGATTGAGCCGCAAACGTTGCTCTACCTGGACCGCGTCGGTTTGGTCTCGAAGGATGTGTTGCGCCCGTTCGATACCAGACATGACGGTTGTGTCTTGGGAGAAGGCGCCGCAGCGCTAGTCCTTGAGACCGAGGCGAGCGCTAAAGAGCGCGGCGCTGCCATCCTAGGTGAGTATCTCGGTGGTGGAGACGCCTCCGAAGGTGAAGGTATTTTTTGTATCCGTGATGACGGTGACGGTTTAAGCCGTGCGATCGAGCTCGCTCTAGCGGATGCCGGTCTCAAGCCCTCAGATGTTGGGATGATTGTTGCGCACGGAAACGGAACTGAGCAATCCGATGCGTCCGAGACCGCTGCATTGCTGCGTGTCTTCGGCAAGGATATGCCTCCGGTAACTACGAATAAGTGGTCGATCGGTCATTTGTTTGCTTCGTCTGGTCTGGTTGATGTGGCGATTGGTCTTGAGGCTGCGCGGCGTGGGATCGTTCCAGGCGTTGCGACCTTGGATGAACTGGCACCCTCATGCGTTGGGCTGAATGTGACCAAGCAAAACCGTGAGACACGCAGTGACGTCGTCTTGGTGTTGTGCAGAGGTTTTGCGGGCACGAATGCTGCGGTATTGCTGCGTGCAACGCGTTAAATTTCGGCGCAACCGCTAGTGTCTGAGCAACAATCTCTTCCCGACGGCTGTGCGGTCGATACGGTTGAAATTCAGCGTATTGCACGCCTCGTCGAGGCGATGCCTGACGAGCTTGAGAAGTTGTTTTCTGCAACCGAGATCGCGGATGCCGGCGATGGTCCTGGCAAAGTAGCAAGCCTTGCTGCGCGGTTTGCCGCCAAAGAAGCGTGTCTCAAGCTGTTTGCATCGGAGACCGCGCTGAACACCATCACGGCGATGGATTTTTCAGTTCGGCGTGATGCTTACGGGGCGCCACATATTGACGTTACGCCCGCCGCAGAGATTGTTCTGGGTCGGCATCTTGTCTCAGAAATAAAAATCTCTCTTACGCACTCTGAGACAACGGCGACGGCGGTTGCATTGAAGGTTCCCAAAGTTATAACGCCGACTTGGGCTGGAAAGTTTATTTATCGCTGGTTGCCCTATCGTCGTCGAGTGATTCTGGATAACCTTGAGCGAGTCTACGGCGGGAAGGCGGACCCAGCCCAAATAGAGCGTCTGGCGCAAGCGCACTACGGTCACCTGTGGTCGCTGTTGACTGAGTTGGTCAAGTTTCGATTTCTGTCTACGGAGCAGAAAAAAAATATGGTGCGCGTGCTGGGTGTGCCAGGCATGATTCGTGCCTTTGAGGCTGGAAAGGGTCTATTGATCTTGACGGGACACTTTGGAAATTTTGAAGTATCTACGGTGGCCGGCATTGAGCATTTTCCACAAGTGAAAGGACGTATACATTTCTTGCGCCGACCGATTAAGCCGCGTTGGTTGAGTGATCTGCTGACTCGTCGTTTTAATGATGCAGGTTTTGGTGTTGTGGGACGTCGCGGTTCTCTGGAAGAAATTGTTCAGACCATTGAGGAGGGCGATGCTGTCGTGTTTCCCTTTGATCAGTACGCAAGGCGCCCAGAGGGAATTCCGGTTGAGTTCTTTAGCCACATTGCCGGAACATATAAGAGTATGGCAGTGATCGCCTTGGCCACGGGTGCGCCAGTCATCCCTGCATGCTCCTGGCGCGAGCCGGACGGCACGCACGTCCTAGAGTTTTTGCCAGCATTACCGCCAATCATCGATGAGGATGTCGGTACTGAGATCCATCGTAACACCCGAGCCTACAACCAAGCGCTCGAGCTTCTAATTGTTCGGCATCCTGAGCAATGGTGGTGGGTGCATAGGCGCTGGAAGACACAAACGCCGCGCAAGAAGCATTGAATCCCGATCGCGAAAAACAAAAAAGCCTCGGATATCCGAGGCTTTTTTACGCGCTGTGGCGTTGTCGCGTTTACTACTACTTGTTGGTGTTGGATTCGTGCTTGTCGTAGAGGTAACCACCTAAGGCGCCCACTGCAGCACCACCGATCAGTCCCCAAACGGGGTTGCCATCGGCGATCAAGGCAATGCCTGTGCCCGCAGCTGCGCCAATTGCGCCACCGGAGAGCGTGCGTTGTTGAGTGGTATTCATGCCTGAGCAACCGCTGAGCAACAAGGCTGCGCATACTGGCAAAGCAAGGAGTGTTTTGTTCATGATGAGTATTCCAAAGCGTTGAATGGCGGTCTGAGCAGAGCGAGAGCCGAAAGGCCTAACCGCGCTTGCAGGGATACGTTTCGCCAAGGTAACGCAAAATCGTGTCTGCAGCAGACATCTGATTAAAGCGTGCATTCGCGGCAGTCCACTTTACAAAACCATCGATGTATTGCTGACGGGATCCACCGTTTTGCTGTAAACAAATAAAGTTAGGCGCATTTTTAGGGTGGCGGCTAACGATATAGGTTTCATAGACACCCTGACCAAAGCCGTGACAGAAGTTTTGAGCGGCGGCGTCGCTTTTGTTGTTGCAATAGGCGACATACTGTTCTGTCGTGGTTGATGCTTTGGGTGTCTGTTGTGCCATCGCCGGCGCGAAGCCGGCGATACCAAAACAAAGCCCAAGTACTGTGAGGTGCTTGTTCAATGTTTTCTCCCGAAAATTAGGCCTTCTTAACCCAGGCATTACACCAGCCTGGGCCAGCCACTAGTTTACCCGGGAAAATTGCACAGGTACCGTTGTCTGGCCCTTTTGCGGCATACAACTGACAGTTCGAGCAGAGCTGGCCTTCAGCGTATTTTGGAAACTTAGCTTTATCGACAGCTGTTGCGGCTGCTTTGTAACCGAGGCCGGCGGCGGCTGGTTCTGCTTCGCCAAGCATAGCTTGGGCCTGAGCCTGAGCACACAAACCGAGTCCGGCTAGGCTAGCTGATGAATAAATGATGAACTGGCGACGTGAGGGTTTCATTGTCTTTGTCCTAGAAGAGTAAAAAGCTGCACCCCGAGCGATGCAGATGCCGCAATTTTAGTCAGTCTGCATGTTTTTTGTCGAAATCCCACACTTCTTCAAACCCCATGAGTTTTGTGAGATCGGTAAAGTCATAGAGATCGGTCTGCCCGCCGACCGATGAGCCCGTGCTTTTGAAGTGTTTGTAAACCTGGGTCATTGCTTGAACGCTTGCCAGCATCGCAGTAATCGGGAAGATTGCCAGTTTGAAGTTCAGTGCTTCCAGTTCAGCCTTGCTCAGGACGGGTGTGCGACCTTTTTCAACCATGTTTGCGAGCAAGGGTTGATGGAATGTACGACCGATCGTTCGCATTTCTTCTTCGGTCTCTGGCGACTCCACAAAGAGGATGTCAGCGCCTGCCTTTGCGTAGGCTTCAGCGCGTCTGAGCGCCTCGTCTAGACCAAGCGTGGTGCGAGCGTCTGTTCTCGCGATAATCAAAAAATCTTTGGATTGACGTGCTTCAGCTGCAACACGAATTTTTTTGACCATATCCTCCATGGGGATGACGCGGCGGCCAGGCGTATGGCCACATTTTTTGGGGAACTCTTGATCTTCAAGTTGAATGGCAGAAGCACCTGCCAGTTCATAGCCCCGAACCGTGTGTTGCACGTTGAGTAGGCCGCCATAACCAGTATCGCCGTCTGCGACCAAAGGTGTGCGTGCCATTTTGGCCATTGAACCAACACGCCCCACCATGTCGCTATAGGTCGCCAAGCCTGCATCGGGAAGCCCCATGTGCGATGCGACAGTGCCGAAGCCTGTCATGTAGAGTGCGTCGAAGCCGAAGCTATCGGCAAGACGCAATGACACCATGTCATAGACGCCTGGTGCGGTAACGAGGCCGGGCTGTTTGAGTCGAGCGTGAAGTTGGGCTGGCTTA